>CEAC01025460.1_pt1 | contig 143442 bp, 113 predicted proteins | sample 557411 | NCBI WGS metagenome assembly CEAC01 (sample SAMEA3182094, study PRJEB8094) | gut metagenome | biome: human; feature: gut; material: Stool; isolation source: human stools | place: Canada | collected 2012-02-21
GAAATTAAGGCGGCCATAGCACGGGGGTTCCACCTCTTCCCATTCCGAACAGAGAAGTTAAACCCCGCCGCGCCGATGGTACTGCGAAAGTGGGAGAGTAGGTAACCGCCCCCTATCAACCGACGCCCGAGGTCAAATCGACCCCGGGCGTCTTTGTTAATTTTTACTATACAATTGAATAGTTAGAGTTTTTAAGTCGATATTTTCCCGACTTGATCCTTTTTTTCTTTCGTTATGGCAAAACAGAGAAATATAGTTTTCGATGCGGTGAAACTTTTCACTGTCTTCATGATGTTGTGGGGGCATTCCGTGGCATATCTTCAGGAAGGGGAGGGGCAGGATAATCCTATCTTTATCGCTTTTTACTCTTTTAGAATGCCTTTGTTCATGACAGTGTGCGGTTTTTTCTCGGGGAGTGCGATGAAGCTTGGTTTTGTAGATTTCCTGTTAAAGAAGGGGCGTCAGTTGCTTCTTCCTGCCTTGGCGTTTTGGGTGCCTATTGGTATTTGTGTGTACATTAAATCGGGGATTGGAAATTTTTTGATCAGTTTTGATATTTCCTTCTGGTATCTGAAATGTGCATTTATATGTTTTTCGCTTTATTATCTTGCTTCTCGTGCTGTGAAGCCACTGTGGGCTAAGTTCCTTCTTTCGTTGGTGGCGGCACTGTTCATCACCCCTTATTCGGTCGACAGAATGTTTCCTTTCTTTATTTTCGGAGTATTTTTAAAGGATACCCTCTCATCCGGGTACAAAAAGCGCTGTGTCAAGCATTTTGACACAGCGCCGGAAGTGTGTAGCCCATAGCGGAATCGAACCGCTCTTTCAAGAATGAAAATCTTGCGTCCTGAACCGATAGACGAATGGGCCCCGGAGAATTCACCGGCTTTCGCAAGCTGGTGAATCTATGACATGTTTATTACGAGAATATCGTGGGATTGTAGCCTCTTTCCCGTTTTGAACGGAAGCGGGCGTCCCGGCAATATTATTTGCCGAGTTTGTTGATGTGGAGGGCGAGTTTGCTCTTGAGGTTGGAAGCCTTGTTCTTCGAGATGGTGTTCTTAGCAGCAAGGCGGTCGAGCATTGCCTCAACTTTTACGTATGTTTCCTTGGCAGCGTCGACATCGGTCATTGCGCGGAGGCGACGAACGGCGTTACGGGCGGTTTTTGCGTAGTAACGGTTGCGGAGTCGACGGCTCTCGATCTGGCGAATACGTTTTAAAGCAGATTTATGGTTTGCCATTTTGTTAGTTATGCTTTCTTCTAAAATTCGTTGTTAATTGTAGCCCATAGCGGAATCGAACCGCTCTTTCAAGAATGAAAATCTTGCGTCCTGAACCGATAGACGAATGGGCCGGCCTGTGTCAACTGCTCCGAGCCGGATGGTTAGGGGCATTTTGCGACTGCAAAGTTAAGTGTTTTTTCTTAAGTGGCCAAATTTTTCCATAAAAAAGTTGCGCTCAGAGATTTTTTGTGTAATTTTGTGGTAAAAGCCCCCGCGAATTGTATAGGACAATCGAATGTATAGCGTTACGGACGGTGAAATATTCCGACCGCAGTTCGATACTCACGGTCTACAGCCGCGAGTGTGGCCGCATGTCGCTGCTGGTTCCTGCCGGGAGGGGTAGGGGAGCCGCCAGGATGCGAGCGCTGCTGATGCCGCTGGGGCATTTCGAATGTGTGGCGGATCTGCGGCCGGGGAGGGACGTGCACACGATCGGCGATGTGCGTCCGCTCACGTTCCCACCCGTAGGCGATCCACTGCGTTCTACGCTGGCGCTGTTTATCGCTGATGTGCTTTCGTCGCTGCTTCGGGAGCAGATGGCTGATGTCCATCTGTTCGGGTTTCTTCGACAGGCGCTCGGTGTGCTGAGCGAGAGGGGCGCCACGATGGCGCAGCTGAAGAATTTCCACATTGTGTTTCTGGTGAGGCTCGCGAAGTTTCTCGGCATCGAGCCGGACTGGAGCACGTATGCTCCGGGGACGTATCTGGATTATGATGACGGAATTTTCAGGAAGTTCCCGCCGGCCCACCGCCGGTTCCTCCCGGCCGACGAATCGGCCATGGCCCGCGTTTTGAGCCGGTTGACATTCCGCAGCGGCGGTCGGCTGCGGCTGACCCGTTTCGAGCGCAATATGGTGGTTGACCGCGTGCTGTTGTATTATCAGAGTCATTATCCTTCGGCCGGAGAGCCGCAGTCGCTGGCGGTGCTCCGCGTGGTGGCTGATTGACGCGTGAGGTAAGATTTCGGCCGAAATCTTTGGAAATGCAGTCGAGAGATTGTAATTTTGCTGTCAGAAAAAGGAACTCAGGTCCTTCTTGTCCCAATGGATATATATGCTGACCCCAAAAGCGGTGGCTTCAAGGATGTCTGCCGCAAGCTGTATAAGGCAGTGCCGATTGCGATGCTGCCGCTGCTGATGTCGCTTGCCTCGTGCGACGGCCTCGACTCTTATGAGAAGACGATGGTCGGAAAGTACTACAACACGGCCATCTCGGATACCAATCCGGTGATAGAACTTAACAAGGACCGAACTTCGGTGCTCCGCGCGAGCCGTCCCGGCGAAATCACCTATTCGGTGAAGGGGCGATGGCACGGCTATCCCGATTCGCTGGTTGTTGACAACGATCCGTCGAGTATCACCATCGAGGAGGGCGACCCCGCGATGGTGGGGCATGTGGCCGAGCATATCGTGCTCCGCATCAAGAGCTTCAATGAGTCTACAATGACGGTTGATCACGGCGGCCTGAGCTACGACTACCACCGGCGTCCCGAATAACGTTTTACTTACATTTATAATATATGCGATTCCTAAACAAAATATACGCAATCTGCGGCCTGATTGTCGCTGTGCTTCTTCCGTCCTGCGGCAATGAGGTGACAGTCGACCAGATGGTGCAGGATGCCCGCGACTCATATGCCGACGGCGACTACGCGAGCTGCGAAAGGCTTTGCAACGACATCCTTGAGAACAAGCAGCCCGAACTGACCGAAACGCAATATGGCACTCTGGCGGTGCTGTTCATGAAGCTGTCGGAGACAGAGAATCCCGAGGAGAATACCGCCGAGGCCACAAAGTGCTATATCGAGGCTATGAAACTTTCGTCCGATTCGATGAAAGGGTTCATGAGCCGGCTCGCGCCTGAAGATCTGCCTCATTTCGTTACAGTGACCCGCCTGGGATCGTTTCTGACCCGCCGGCCCGACCTGACCGATGAATATGCGCCTGCCGACTCGGCACTGATGCTCCCGCAGGCATCGGAAGAGTCGGTGCAAACCGAGATAACAGAATGACAGCCGACTGGAAATCATCGCTCGGCGCGTTGCGCGACATACTCCCCGAGGGGGATGCGCCTCAGCCCGAAATCCCCGCGACCGAACCTGTGGCGGTGACCGAGAAAGCACGGCTCGACATCATCCTTGACAAGAAAGGGCGCAAAGGGAAAGCGGCCACTATCGTAGCCGGATTCACCGTCGACGATGAAGCCGTGGCCGACATTGCCCGGCAACTCAGGCAGAAATTGGGCACAGGGGGCTCGTCGCGCGGCGGAGAAATCCTCATCCAGGGCGACAAACGCGAGGCTGTGCAGCAGGCGCTGACGGCCATGGGGATGAAAAGCCGCATAATCTGACCGTAAAACAATACAGGCAACGCCATGAAAAACTACCGAATGTATGCGACAAGCGTCAACGAGCGCTACATCGACGAAATCGCCGACGCCCTCAGGCGCGGTCAGGTGATAATCTATCCCACCGACACGCTCTATGCCATCGGCTGTGACGCGCTGAACAACCGCGCCGTGGAGCGCGTGTGTCAGATCAAGGGAATCAACCCTGCCAAGCAGCGGCTGTCGATGGTGTGCGCCGACATATCGCAGGCAAGTGAATTCGCCCGCATCGACAATGAGGCCTACCGTATACTCCGGAGTAATCTTCCCGGACCTTTCACATTCATCCTTCCGGCATCGACCAGGCTCTCCAAAGCATTCAAAGGGCGCCATGAGGCCGGCGTGAGAGTGCCCGACAACGCCATCGCCCGCGCCATCGCCGCGGCTCTCGGCAATCCGGTGATGTCGACCTCGGTGGGCTGGAATGCAGCCGACCCCGAGGACCTATGTCAGCCCGAATCCCTGGGGCTGCATTACGAAGGCAGCGTCGACATTATGGTAGACGGAGGAGAGGGGAGTGCCATCCCATCCGCCATGATAAATATCACCGACCCCACATCCCCGGAGCTTCTGCGCGAAGGTCCGCTTCATCCCCGATATTGATTCTCAAACAAGCTCTTATGGAAAATTTTACCTATTGCGCCCCCACGCGCTATATATTCGGCAAGGGTGCCGAAGAGCAGACAGGCGCCATGGCCCGTCAATACGGGTTTACCAAAGTGATGATCGTGAGCGGCGGCAGCAGTGCGCGTCGTTCGGGGTTGCTCGGACGTGTTGCCGACTCGCTCGACGCGGCAGGCATCGGCCATGTGGAACTCACAGGTGTGAAACCCAACCCCACCGACGATAGGGTGTATGAGGGTATCGAACTGTGTCGGCGCGAGGGTGTCGACGCGCTGATAGCCGTAGGCGGCGGATCGGTGATCGACACTGCCAAGGCCGTGGCCGCGGGAGTGTCATATCAGGGCGATTTCTGGGATTTCTGGGCAGGAAAAGCAGTGGTGGAGAATGCTCTGCCGGTGGGTGTGGTGCTCACGATTCCCGCCGCCGGAAGCGAAGGGAGCGGCAATTCGGTGATAACGAAAATCAACGGGATGCACAAAATCTCGCTCCGCACCGATTCGGCGCTGCGCCCCAAGTTCGCTCTGCTCAACCCCGAGCTGACATTCACTCTCCCGCCCGAACAGACCGCTGCCGGAATAGCCGATATGATGGCACATATACTCGAACGGTATTTTACCCCCACAGCCGACGTGGAAACCACCGACCGCATAGCCGAGGGATTGCTCATGGCCATTATGGAGGAGGCTCCGAAAGTGATGGCGCGCCCCGACGACTATCAGGCGCGGGCCAATATCATGTGGGCCGGCACGCTCGCCCATAATGGTGTGTGCGGGTGCGGACGTCGCGAGGACTGGACCTCGCACGGACTTGAGCATGAACTGTCGGCGCTCTATGGCGTCACGCATGGAGCCGGTCTTGCGGTGGTTTTTCCCGCCTGGATGACATTCATGGCGTCGCACCGGCCCGAAAAGATAGCGCAATTAGGTCGGCGGATATTCGGCCTTGGCAGAAACACGTATGCCTCGACCGACCGCGATGACGACCGCAGCGTGGCGCTCCGCACCGTCGACTGTCTGCGAGACTTCTTCAGGTCGATCGGATTGCCGCTGACATTAGGGGAACTTGGCATCGCCAATCCCGACATCGCCACCCTCACCCGCAAGTTTCACGAAGATAAAGGGCTGCCTTTCGGACCTTATTATCCGCTGCATGAGGTAGACACCGCCTCGATCTACCGGCTGATGCTGTAGCCGATGAACGTGGAGAACGAAAACAGCACCCGGCCTGTGCCGGTGGGACGGTTCGCGCCGTCGCCCACCGGCCGGATGCATTTGGGCAATATTACAGCAGCGCTGCTGAGCTGGCTGTCGGTGCGCAGCCGCAGCGGGCGCTGGATTCTCCGCATCGAGGACCTCGATCCGCAGCGTTCGCGGCGGGAGTATGCCCTTCAGATCGAGGATGACCTGCGTTGGCTCGGACTTGACTGGGACGAGGGCGGAACCGACGACACCGGGCCTAACGGACCTTACAGTCAGAGTCTTCGCGGTGAATTTTACAGCCGGCAACTGCAGCGTCTGGAGGAGATGGGGCTGACCTATCCTTGCCGGTGCACACGTGCCGACATCATGTCGACCCAGGCTCCCCACGAATCGGATGGCCGTGTGGTCTATGCAGGCACCTGTCGCCCGCGCCGACTCGGAGGCACGGCTCCCGACATACCCGCACCATCAGACCGTCCGCCGGCCACACGTATCTTTGTTCCTGACGAAGCGATCGAATTCACAGACCTTGTTTGCGGACCCCGGCGGGTGAATCTTGCCAAGGAGTGCGGCGACTTTGTGCTGCGTCGCGGCGACGGCGCCTGGGCCTATCAGCTCGCCGTGGTCACCGACGATGCCCTCATGGGCGTTACCGAAGTCACCCGCGGTAACGACCTTCTTCTGTCGGCGGCTCAGCAGATCTATCTGTATAGACTTCTCGGCTTTCCTGTTCCCGTATTCGCACACATACCGTTGATAGTCAACGGGCAGGGAGTAAGGCTGTCGAAACGCGACGCCTCGCTGAGCATGGCTTCGCTCCGCGCTGCCTACCAGCCGGAGGAAATCATCGGTCACATAGCGTATATGACGGGGCTGCGACCGTCATCCCGTCCGGTCAGCGCTGCCGATCTTGCCGCTGCCCTCGCCGGTAAATGCAGCTTCGGTGCGCTTGGTCGCAGCAGCACTATCGGCAACATTTATTTTTAAACAAGCTCTAAACAAATTCTTAACTTTTCGGGAGGGTCGGTTGTTCTTTAAGTAATAAGAATCGTTTCAATATTATGTGAGGATGACCGGGAAACAGATCACAACCGGGAACAACGGTAATGCCGGCAGGGATGTGCATGCCGGTGGCGGCAACCTCCGGGATCAGGAGCGGCGCCACCGGTTGCTGCGCGGATTCCAGACGGCGATTCTTCTTCTGTCGGTGGGGCTGATCGGATTTATAAGCTACGACACCTTCCGCGATGTGCCCCTGCTCGAGAACCGGGCCTACATGACCTATCAGCTGATAGTGTGCCTTGTGTTCATGGCCGACTTTTTTGTAGAGCTGAAGCTTACACCCTCTCCTGAGCGCCGCCGCTATCTGCGTCACCGCTGGTTTTTTCTGCTGATTTCAATACCGTGGCTCAATGTGCTGGCGCTGTTGCAGGTGCCGATAACTCCCGGAGTGCTTTATCTGCTCAAACTGCTGCCGCTGGCCCGCTGCGCGCTGGCCATAGCGATTGTGATAGGGTATATCACGCGCAGCCGCATCGCCGGACTGTTTCTCACCTACGTGACGATAATGGTGCTCGCAGTCTACTTTTCGAGCCTCACATTCTATATCTGTGAGTCGCCGGTGAATCCGTGGGTTGAAAACTTCGGGGAGGCATTCTACTGGTGCTGCATGCAGACCACCACCATAGGCTGCGAGCAGTCGCCCGTGACACTGGCGGGTAAACTGCTGGCTGTGCTGCTGTCGCTGTTGGGAATAGTGATGTTTCCCCTCTTCACGGTGTATCTCTCGAGTCTGATACAGAAAAGGAGGAAAATAATGTTAAATAAACTTAATTTTTCGGGTGATGGAGTTAAAATTGACAAATCTTCAGCCGGCCGACTCTCACATGTGGCTGAAAAAGTTGTAGAAGCCCCGGAAAATCACTAACTTTGCAACCGGTTATCGGAGGAGGCCCACGGGCTTCCTCCTTTCGTTATTGTTTCCTCGAGGATGGTATCTTCGGGGAGACAGACGTGAGACCAGAGCTTGTTTAATAATAAATGTTGCCGATAGGGGCGCGGCATGTGCCACCCCACAACAACTGAAGGAATGATTGAAAAACAAGAAGTGATCTCCGCAGTGGAGAAAGCCATAGAGTCGACCGGCTTCTTTATCGTCGACGTGACGGTCGACCAGACGCAGAAGTCAATCGTAGTGGAGATAGATTCTCCCGATAGTATCGACATCGACGCCTGCACGGCCCTTACCCGCAAAATCGAGGAGATGCTGCCCGCCGAGCTTGAGGATTACGACCTCGAGGTAGGTTCGGCCGGACTCACCGCCCCCTTCCGTGTGCGCGGCCAGTGGGAGAAGAATCTCGGCAACGAGATAGAGCTGCTGACAGCCGATGGCCGCAAGCTCGAAGCTACTCTCGAGGCTGTGGGCGACGACACTTTCACAATCGCCTACAGTGTGAAGGAGAAACAGCCCGGCTGCAAACGGCCGCAGATGGTGGAGCGGCACGAGGAGATACCCTTCGCCAACGTGAAGCGTGCCGCCTATCTGCTTCGCTTCAAATAAACCGCGATCAGCCCGCAGAGTGAAGAATCAATAAACCACGAAATAAAAAAACAGAACAACATATTATGGCCAAGAAAGAGGAAACTCCCAATATGGTGGAAAGCTTTTCAGAGTTCAAACAACTGAAAAACATCGACAAGACCACCATGATAAGCGTGCTTGAGGAATCGTTCCGCAAAGTGCTCTCCAACATGTTCGGTACCGACGAAAATCTTGATGTGATCATGAACCCCGACAAGGGCGACGTGCAGATTTTCCAGAACCTTGAAGTGGTTCCCGACGGCGAAGTCGCCAACCCCAACCTGCAGATTTCGCTCACCGACGCACGTGCCGACAACGATCCCGAAGTGGAAATCGGCGAGGAACACACCAAGGAGATAATTTTCGCCGACTTCGGCCGCCGTGCCATCCTCACTCTGCGCCAGACACTCCAGTCTAAAATCCTCGAACTGCAGAAAGAAGCCATCTACGAGAAATTCAAGGATCTCGAAGGTGAACTTGTCACCGGCGAGGTGTATCAGACCTGGTCGCGCGAGACACTGCTGCTCGACGATGACAAAAACGAACTGCTGTTGCCCAAAAACCAGTCGATTCCCGGCGACTTCTTCCGCAAGGGTGAAACCGTGCGCGCCGTCATCGCCAATGTAGACAACACCAACAACAACCCCAAGATCACCGTTTCGCGTACCAACGAAAACTTCCTGCGCCGTCTCTTCGAGCTGGAAGTGCCCGAAATCCACGACGGTCTCATCAGCATCAAGGCTGTGGCCCGCATCCCGGGCGAACGTGCTAAAATCGCTGTCGAGAGCTACGACGACCGCATTGACCCGGTGGGTGCCTGCGTGGGCGTGAAAGGCTCGCGAATACATGGCATCGTGCGTGAACTGCGCAACGAGAATATCGACGTGATACCCTTCACCACCAACCCCTCGCTATTCATCCAGCGCGCCCTGTCGCCCGCCAAGGTTTCCTCAATCCGTCTCGACGAGAATGAAAAGAAAGCCGAGGTGTTTCTCAAACCCGACCAGGTGTCGCTGGCCATCGGCAAGCAGGGTCTGAACATCAAGCTGGCATCCATGCTCACAGGCTATGTGATCGACGTATACCGCGACAACGACACCGTATATGACGAAGATATATACCTCGACGAGTTCAACGACGAAATCGACGAATGGGTAATCGACGCCCTCAAGGATATGGGCTGCATCACCGCCAAGGCCGTGCTCAACACCCCCCGCGAGGAACTTATCCGCCGGGCCGACCTCGAGGAGGAGACTGTCGACAATGTGCTCGAGATTCTCCGTGCCGAATTTGAGGACGAGGAGACTCCCGCCACAGCCGAAGCTCCCGCCGAGGCCGAGGCTGCCGCTGCCGACGATGCCTGCGCAACCTCCGACGAGGAGTGCGCCGAGACCGATCCTGCAGGCGATATGGCCGCTGCCGCCACAGCCGAAGACCCCGCCGACAACAAATAACCCACGCCTCTCCACACCCAGCCTCTCAACATAGGTGACAAGAATGCCGCCTCTCCACACCGCCTCTCCACACTCAACAAAGTACACTTAATTCCACTAAATGGCGAGAACTAAAATAAGTAAAGTAGCAAAGGACCTCAACGTGGCTCTTCCCACCGTTGTGGACTTCCTGCGCAGTAAAAACATCACAGTCGACGACAATCCCAATGCACGCATTGAGGACGATGTGGTCGATATATTAGTGAAGGAATTCAAAAGCGACAAAGATCAGAAGACAAAGTCGGAGCAGTTCTCGACTGAAAGGCAGCAGCAGCGTGTGAAACCCGCTTCCGCAAAGCCTGAGGAAATTAAGCTCCCCTCTGAACTCAATAAACCCAAGATTCTGGGAAAGATCGAGCTTGACCGCCACGGTAACCCCGTGCGTCATGAATCGGCGGCTCCGCAGGCCGAGGCGCCTAAAGCTCCCGCCGAAAAGCCCGTAGCTCCCGCTGCTCCCGCTGCGGAACCTGTAGCGGAGCCTCAGGTGGCTAAAGCTCCTGAAGCACCCGTCTCCACGCCCAAGGAACCAGCTCCTGCTGCAGCTGCCGCTCCCGTGCAGCCGGTTGCGAACCCCGCACCCGAGAAGCCTGCTGAAAAGCCTGAGGCCAAGCAGCCCGAGAAGGCTCCTGCCGCAGCTCCTGCCGTAGAAAAAGCTCCTGCCGTAGAAAAAGCTCCCGCAGCTGAAAAGGTTGCGGCAGTTCCCGCGGCGTCTCCCGCGACTGAACAGAAACCGGCTCCCGCTGCCCAACCTGCTGCGGAAGCACCCGTCGAAGAGAAGGAGCAGGAGATATTTTCAGTGGGTCTGCCCAAAGATCGCCCCACCATCAATGTTATCGGCAAAATCGACCTTTCGGCCATCAACCAGTCGACACGTCCCCGCAAAAAGAGCAAGGAGGAGCGTCGCAACGAGCGCCTCTCGCGTCAGAACGGTCAAAATGCCGGTGCCGCAGGCAGCGCCGACGAGCGCAAGAAGCGCAAGCGCATCGGCACCAAGGAGAAGATCGACATCGAGAAGCAGGGCAACCAGCCCGGAGGTGACCGCGGTCGCGGTCAGGGTGGCGGCGAAGGCCGCGGCAAAAATGGCCGCGGTGGTAAAAACGACCACTCGTCGCGTCGCGGAGGCCACACAGAGGTCAACGAAGAAGATGTGCAGAAGCAGGTGAAGGAAGTGCTTGCACGCCTCACCGCCAAAGACAAAGGCCAAAAGAAGGGCGTGAAGTGGCGCAAGGAAAAACGCGAACTCAACGCCGAACGCGCCGCCAGCGAGGCCGCTGAACGCGCCGCCGAGTCGAAGGTGTTGAAACTCACCGAGTTTGTAACAGCCAACGACCTTGCTACCATGATGGATGTGCCCATCAACAAGGTTATCGGCACCTGCATGAATATCGGTGTGATGGTTTCGATCAACCAGCGACTCGATGCCGAGACTATCAACCTTGTGGCCGAGGAATTCGGTTTTAACACCGAGTTTGTGTCGGCCGAGGTGGTCGAGGCAATTCATCAGGAGGAGGACAGCGAGGAAGATCTCGTGGCACGTCCGCCTATCGTCACAGTCATGGGCCATGTCGACCACGGCAAGACCTCGCTGCTCGACTATATCCGCAAAGCCAACGTGATCGCCGGTGAGGCCGGCGGCATCACCCAGCATATCGGCGCCTACAACGTGAAACTTTCCGACGGCCGCCACATCACATTCCTCGATACTCCGGGTCATGAGGCGTTCACCGCCATGCGTGCCCGCGGCGCCAAGGTCACCGACCTTGTTATCATCATAGTGGCCGCCGACGACGATGTGATGCCCCAGACCATCGAGGCTATCAACCATGCCTCGGCTGCCGGTGTTCCCATCGTGTTCGCCATCAACAAGATAGACAAACCCGCCGCCAATCCCGACAAAATCAAGGAGGAGCTGGCCGGCATGAACTACCTTGTGGAGGAGTGGGGCGGCAAATATCAGTCCCAGGACATCTCCGCCAAGAAGGGCATCGGCGTAGAGGAACTTCTTGAAAAAGTGCTCCTCGAAGCCGAAATGCTCGACCTCAAGGCAAATCCCCGACGCAACGCCACCGGCTCGATCATCGAGTCGTCGCTCGACAAAGGCCGCGGCTACGTGGCTACCGTGCTGGTGCAGAACGGCACCCTGCGTCAGGGCGACATAGTGCTCGCAGGCACACATTTCGGACGCGTGAAGGCCATGTTCAACGAGCGTAACCAGCGCATCAACGAGGTCGGCCCCGCCGAGCCCGCGCTGATTCTCGGTCTTAACGGTGCCCCCACGGCCGGCGACACATTCACCGTGATGGACTCCGAGCAGGAGGCCCGCGAAATCGCCACCAAGCGTCAGCAGCTCCAGCGCGAGTTCTCGACCCGCACATCCAAGCGTCTGACCCTCGACGAAGTGGCCCGCCGCCAGGCACTCGGCTCATTCCAGGAGCTCAATATCATTGTCAAGGGCGACGTCGACGGTTCAATCGAGGCTCTTTCCGATTCGCTTATCAAGCTGTCGACTCCCGAAATTCAGGTCAACGTCATCCACAAGGCTGTGGGTGCCATCTCCGAAAGCGATGTCTCGCTGGCAGCCGCATCCGACGCCATCATCATCGGCTTCCAGGTGCGACCCTCGCAGGCCGCCCGTCGTCAGGCCGAGCAGGAGGGTGTGGAAATACGCCTCTATTCGGTTATCTATCAGGCCATCGAGGAGGTGAAGGATGCCATGGAAGGCATGCTTGCTCCCGAGCTTAAAGAGGAGGTCACCGGCACCGCCGAGGTGCTCGAAACCTACAAAATCTCCAAGGTGGGCACTATCGCCGGCGCCATTGTCCGCGAAGGCAAAATCAAGCGCACCAACAAAGTGCGCGTGATCCGCGACGGCATCGTGCGCTACACCGGCGCTCTCGGTTCGCTCAAGCGTTACAAGGATGACGCCAAGGAGGTTGTGGCCGGACTCGAGTGCGGTCTCTCCATCTCGGGCTATAACGACATCATGGCCGGCGACATCATCGAAGGCTTCGAAGAAGTGGAAGTTGCCCGCAATCTCTGATTCTCCGCCGGTCGACAGGACCGGAGTTTCCCCATGTTTCTATATCATATTAACATAGGATCCAATCTCGGCGACAGCCGCTCCGCAATCGAGCGGGCTGTCGCCGGGATTTTTTCTTTGTCGCAGGGACCGCGACGCCGGTCGGCCACGGTCGAGTCGGAGCCGTGGGGCTTTGCCTCGGCGCACAGATTTCTGAATGTAGGGGTGGAAATAACCACAGAAATGTCGCCGCTCGAACTTCTCGTGCGGCTACAGCAGATCGAAAAGGCTATCTCTCCGCATTCCCACCGCAATCCCGACGGCACCTATCGCGATCGGGAAATAGACATCGACATGATTTTCGCTCTTGAAAACGGCGATCCGGTGTGCATGTCCGACTCGCGGCTCACACTGCCTCATCCCCGCGCCATTGACCGCGGGTTTGTCACCGGGCCTGTGGCGCAACTTCATCCCGGCATCCCTGTCGGGGAGTTGATCCCGGCATCCCGGTAAACAAGCATTACTTCTTAGAGCAGCAGGGTGGCGTCGCCGTAGCTCAGGAAACGGAAACCGTGAGCGAGGGCGTAGTCATACATCGGGCGCCAGTCGCCACCGGTGAAAGCCGACACCAACAGCAGAAGCGTTGATTTAGGCTGGTGAAAGTTTGTGATCATACCTGAAACAAGCCGATAGGTATAGCCCGGGGCAATGATTATTCGCGTAGAGGTGATGAATGTGTCGCGGCCTGTGGCCTCGAGGTGACGGATCACGGCGTCGATGGCCTCTGCCGCCGGGGGAAACGGATTGCCGTCGTAGGGGCACCATTGCGGCACCTCGTCATGAAAACTACCCGACAGCATGAGCCGGCCGGCATGATAGACTGACTCGAGTGTGCGCACCGATGTGGTTCCTACAGCGATGATCCGACGCGTGGTGTCGCGCAATTCCCGCAGCAGTTTAAGGGGAACAGCGATAAACTCGGCGTGCATGGCATGGTCGCCGATGCTCTCCGATTTCACCGGCTGGAATGTACCGGCTCCCACATGCAGGGTCAGTTCGCGGCGGGGAATGCCGCGGCGGTCGATTCCGGCGAAAACCTCGTCGGTGAAATGCAAACCGGCGGTCGGAGCGGCCACAGAGCCTTCGATGCGTGAATAGACCGTCTGATAATCGGTGGAGTCAGCTTCCTCAGTGCTGCGGTTGAGATAGGGGGGTATGGGAATTTCGCCGACGGCAGAGATGATCTGCGAGAATGTCACCGCAGGATTATCCCAGTCGAACCGCACAACCGACGAATTGCCCTGACGGGTTTCGCGGGTGGCGCTGAGCATGAGCGTCACGTTGCCTCCCTCGGCAGTCGCGACAGTCACCGGCATGTGTAGCGCCCCCTCTTTCCATTTCTTTGAATTACCCACGAAACAGCTCCAGGAGCATCCCGCGGAGGATGCGAAATTCTGTGCATAGTCGGCAGGCAACACCGGTTCGAGACAGAAAATTTCAATCAGTGCCCCTTGCTGACCGGGTAGCTGCGGAGCGTCTTTGCGGAATCTGAGGCGCGCGTTGATCACCCGCGTGTTGTTGTAAACGAGCATGGCATCGGCAGGCAGCAGCTCAGGCAGCTCCGAGAATACATGTTCCGACAGGGAACCGTCGGCGGCGCGGACCAGCAGTTTGCAGGCATCGCGCACTTCCATGGGGTGGCGGGCGATGCGCCCGTCGGGCAGAGGATAATCGAATTCCTCTATTTTTATATCGGCGGTGGTGGATTTCATGCAGTGGGTTGATTGTGACCACAAAATTACTCAATAATTACTGATTATTACGAAAAAATCACTACATTTGTCTCCATACACCAAAACCTCCCGCAAACTGTGATAAACGTAGGCATCATTGGCGGTGACACCGAAGCCGCCGGCGAACTAATCAGAATTCTACTCAACCATCCCGACGTGATACTGCAGGCTGTGAGCGCTCCGGCTCTGGCAGGAATGCGACTCGACCGCTACCACCGGGGCCTGATCGGCGACACCGACCTCTGTTTCACCAAGGATCTCGACGGCGTGAAACTCAACTGTGTGTTTCTGTTGGGCGAGCCGTGGCAGGCTCAGGAATATATGCGCGGTGTCGACGCTGTCAGCCACACCAGTCAGGATGAGGATAGCGAGCCTGAGGATCTGCTGCATATCATCGACCTCACAGGCAGTTATCGCGACGGTTCGTGCGGGATGGTCTACGGATTTCCCGAATATCGCCGCAAGGCGCTTGTGAGGGGTGCGCTGCGTGCGTCATTGCCGTCGCCGATAGCCATAGCGCTCGAAGCGGGGCTTTTCCCACTTGCCAAAAACCACATGCTCAATGGTCGTATCGAAGCCGACGCGGAGCTTTTCCGCCGCGACGATGATGATTGCGAAGTGTCGGTGCGTCGCGACCCTGTGGCGCCGTGCGAGAAGCGTCCCGATGCCGAAAGTGTGGCAGGTGAGGTTGCCCGCGAACTGCGACATATCGACGCGTCGTTCGGCGGATCGTTGCAGGTGCGTCTGTCGAGTAATCCCCGCCACAGTCGCGGGCTGATCGCCCGTATCGGCCTCCCCGCCGGACTGAATGTCGACGAGGTGCGCAAACTCTATGAGGAAGCCTACTCCGACCATTCATTCTCCTTTGTCATCGACCGCGAACCCGAAATAGCCGATGTGAGCAACACCAACAAATGCCTCATTCATATTGCCGAGGCTATTGCTCCCGCCAATAAATTCGGTAACCCACTCGACCCGCATTCGGGTCTCACCGTCACTGTGGCCATCGACAACCTGCTCAAAGGTTCTGCCGGCAACGCCGTCCACTGCATGAATCTGCTGTTCGGTCTGTCGGAACGCACCGGGCTGCAGCTCAAGGCGTCAGCGCACTGAGGCGCACTTCCACCTCCCGTCAGACTTCCCTCCCTCCCTCTCGGCCAATCATTCCCCAAAGCCATAAATAAAGCTCTTAGTCGTGGGGCAACACAAAGGCTCCCGCTTCCGGTGCTGACCGGTGCGGGAGCCTTTGTTATAAAGATGATAGCGGTTAATCTTTTTTGTCCTTTAAATAGCTGTAGCCGTAGCCATATCCGTAGCCATATCCGTAGCCGTAGCGCGAACCGGAGAGTGCCGATTTCTGCAGCTCGGTGCCGTTGAGGATGATGGCGATGTTGTGGTAGCGCTGGTTGTCGTAGAGTTCCTGAATGCGCGGGAGCATATCGCGTTCGAGCAGACCGGCGCGGATGATGAAGATTGTCATGTCGACATGGCGGTTGATAATCTTCGAGTCTGCCACAATCTCGATGGGCGGGCAGTCGAGCAGCACGTAGTCATACTCGGCGCGGAGTTTGTCGAGCAGCGCTTTCAGACGGGGAGAATAGAGAAGTTCCGCCGGGTTGGGGGGAATGGCGCCCACGGGGATAATGTCGATGAAATGATCGACAGGAGGGTTCTTGGGGTCGATGCGTTTTGGCGGTTCCACAGGTCGGTGCACCATGATCTGGTCGAGAGTGGCATGGCCCGAAAGGTAGGCCGAGACGCCCACGGCGGGATTCTTGACAAACGACGACAGCGAGGCCTTGCGGAGGTCGAGGTCAATGACGCACACCTTTTTGTCCTTAATGGCAAGCACGGTGGCGAGGTTCATGGTGACGAAAGTCTTGCCCGAACCGGGGTTGGCAGAGGTGACCATAATGGTGTGGGCACCCGCTTTCTCTGCATCGGACATCAGCTCGAGATTAGTGCGGACCATGCGGAATGCCTCGTTGATGGCGTTGCCCGATCCTTTTCGCACGGCCACGAAACGGCGCTCTTTCTCCTCCTCGCGGGCTTTGCGCAGCAATGCGAAACCTTTTCGAGGAGTGTAGCCCAAAGGAATCTCCCCGATGAAGGGCACCGACAGCGACTCTATGTCGCGGCGACCGCGCACTTTGGTGTTGAACGACTCCAGAATGTAGATGATGGCGGTGGGAATCAGCATGCCGATGAGCACTGCAATCATCATGATGGTGCGAGGCTGGGGCTGCACAGGCGCGTCGCTGCCCGAGGGAGGGGTGATCACGCGGGTGTTGTAGGCGATGAATGCCTGCGAAAGTTCATTTTCCTCACGTTTCTGCAGCAGATAGAGGTAAAGGCTCTCTTTCACTTTCTGCTGGCGCTCGACGCTGAGCAGATAGCGTGCCTGCGAGGGGTTGGCCTGCAGACGCGACGATGCCATGGCCTGGGCATTCTGCGAAGCGCGTATGCTGGATGTGAGGGTGACGATGTAGTTGTCGATTGACTGGAGGATAGCCTGGCGGATGCCGTCGAGCTGGTTGTCCATATTCACTACCAGAGGATTGGAAGTGGATGAGTTGGCCACCAGATTGTTGCGTTCGAGCAACTGACGGTTATATTCTCCGATCTGAGCCTCGATGTTGAGGTTCTCCAGGCCGGCGTTTGCGGGGAGCACGTTGAATGAGTTTGCCGAGTTGGCCAGATAGTTGCGGATATAGCGGGCCATACTCAGACGGTTGTTGAGGTGGAGCACCTCGTCGGCGGCTGCCGACGACCGTGTGAAGTAGGCGCTTGCAGCCTGGTCTACGTCGGGCACCATATGGGCCGACTTGAACGACGAAATTTCGTTGTCGACGCCGCCGAGTTCCTGCTCGATGACAGCCAGACGCTCCTTGATGAATTCGGATGTCGAGACCGAAATGCGGTTCTTGTCGCGGATCCAGTTGTCGTTATATACCTCGATGAGGGTGTTGAGCACATCCTCGGCGCGTTCGGTGGAGAGGTCGTTGTACGACAGGGTGATCACCGAGCCCTGCTCCTCCTGGAGGCTGGCGTTGAATCCACCCAGATAGCCGCGTGCCACCGAATTGATGGGACGGAGATTCACGTCGATGATCTCAGGTTCGGTGATTTTTCCCTTGAACGAAGGGTTAGGAGCCACGGTTATGCGACCGACGGGGGTGTCGATGGTGTCGATTTTATTATAGTTGGCTATGGTGACAGGTTTTGTGGCCGGGGGATTGCCGTTGCTGTCGACTGTGCCGTTGAAGAAGTCTGAGAGCACCAACTTGCCGTTTTTATATACGGTGGCTTTCAACGATGCCGAGGCCGATTCTTCGGCGTCGGGGAAACTGATGGTGATGGGCTGGTTGGAGCCGTAGATGAGTTTGGGATAGAATACCCCGGGCTGTGAATAGCTAACGTTCAGGCCGAGACGTTTCACCACCTCATACATCACCGTGGGCGATGACATGGAGATGATTTCGTTTTTAACATTGGTGTTGGCCTGAAGGAAGCTCATGCTGGCGAAGTTGGCGCCTACGTCGCCACCTTTTGTGCCGCCAAGGTTATCGTCCTTGACAAGGAGGAGAGCTGTGCGCTGATAAACCTTCGGGGTCTTCATTATCTGATAAATGCCTATCGAGCAGCAGATTGCCAGAGAGAGCACATACCAGTACCATCGGGAGAGACATATCCACAGCAGGTCTTTCATCGTCATGCCGGTTTCGGCCTGCGCTGGTTTGTTTTCGTTATCTTGCACGATTTTGGAAATATTGATAAAGACGAAAAATTATGCTGTAATACGGGGATTACCAGTTCTTTATGAGCAGAAGCACCGAAGTGGCGAACGATGCGATTGCAATCCAGAACGAGGGGGTGAATATCGAGTTGCCGTTGGCGGTGGTGGAGCGCTTCTGCACATCGGTAGGCTCCACATAAATAATATCGTCCTGACGCAGATAATATACGGGTGAGTTCACAAGCGACTTGGCGTCGGTAAGGTCGACGGTGTGTGCCACCTGCTTGCCATCCTCCTGACGAAGCACAATCACATTCTCGCGGCATCCCTGGATTGAGAGGTCGCCGGCACCGGCGATTGCGTCGATGATGGTATAGCGGTCGCGGTCGAAGCTGACTTTGCCGGGGGAACGCACTTCGCCGAGCACGGTCACGGAGTGGTTGAGGAAGTCGACAATAACTGTGGGGTCCTTCACGAGGTTGCGCTGGATGAGTTCTTTCTTGATGAAATCGGAGATCTCGGTGCGCTTCATGCCGTTGACGTTAAGGGTGCCGAGCACGGGGAAGTCGATGTCGCCGTAGGGGTCGACCATGTAGGAGGATGTCTGGCCCGAACCGCTGCTGTTTGAGGCTGATGATCCTACAGTGCCGATGCGGTTGGAGACGATGGGGAGGTTGAACAGGGCCGCCAGCTGGGGGTCTTTGGAGTGAACCACGATGGAGATGCGGTCGCCTGGGCGCGCCACCACGTCGACGGGTTGGGTGGTGCTCACCTGGGTGCCTTCATGCATGTCCTGGAAATAGGTAATGTTTTTTGGTGTGCGGCATGAAGAGAGCGAGGTCACCGCTATCGCAGCCACAATGATTGCTGAAATAACCGTTTTGCGGGTAGGCATAGTATGATAAATTTGATTGGAGAGCGTAAACAAGACAGGCACGTAATGCACGCGTGCGTTTAAATTTTTGCAAAAGTACACATTTCTCACTAATTACACAAAAACCGCTGCGTTAAATTCACGCTTCCTCATATTTTTTGTGTAACTTTGCATGCTGTTGCCGGCAAAACCGGCTGCACATGCGTTAACTTATTAAGTTCACTACTCTACTGACACATGAGAAAATGGCGAGTTGAAGACAGCGCCGAGCTTTACAATATCGGCGGCTGGGGCCGGCAATATTTTTCCGTCAACGACAAGGGCAACATGATCGTATGCCCCAAACCGGGTGTGGCGCCCGTCGACATCCGCGAGGTGCTCGACGAGCTGCAGCTCAAGGATATTACGGCACCGGTGCTGCTGCGTTTCCCCGACATCCTCGACAACCGAGTGGAGAAGATCTCCAACTGCTTCGCCAAAGCAGCCACCGATTATGACTACGAGGGCCAGAACTATGTGGTGTATCCTATAAAGGTGAACCAGATGCGACCCGTGGTGGAGGAAATCGTCAGCCACGGCAAAAAGTTCAACATCGGTCTCGAGGCCGGTTCCAAACCTGAGCTTCACGCCGTGCTGGCCACTAACATAGATGAAAATGCCCTGATTATCTGCAACGGATACAAGGACGAGGATTATATTGAGCTTGCTCTGCTTGCCCACAAGATGGGGCGCCGCATCATCCTTGTGGTGGAAAAGCTCAACGAACTTAAACTCATCCTGAGCATATCGCGCCGCCTGAAAATCACCCCCAAGGTGGGCATCCGCATCAAGCTCGCCAATTCGGGTTCGGGCAAGTGGGAGGAATCGGGTGGCGATCAGTCGAAATTCGGACTCGATTCCTCTGAGCTGCTGCAGGCCATAGAGTTCTTCCGCAAGAATGAAATAATGGACTGGCTCAAGCTCATCCACTTCCACATCGGCAGCCAGATTACCAAAATACGCCGCATAAAGACAGCCCTGCGCGAAGCCATGCAGTTCTACGTGCAGCTGGCGCATCTGGGATTCGCGGTGGAATATGTCGACATCGGCGGCGGCCTTGGCGTGGACTACGACGGCACCCGTTCGTCAGCTTCGGAAAGTTCGATGAACTATTCCCTCCAGGAGTATGCCAACGACGCCATCTACTCCATTGTCGACGCATGCGAGAAAAACGATCTGCCGCAGCCCAACATCATCACCGAGTCGGGCCGCTCGCTGGCCGCCCACCATTCGGTGCTGATCATAGAGGTGCTGGAGGCCACTTCGCTCCCGCGCTGGCGCGACAACGACGAGCTCAACGGCGACGAGCATGAGCTGGTCAAGGAGCTGTATGAGATCTGGGACAAAATCAATCAGCAGAACCTGTTCGAGTCGTGGCACGACGCCATGCAGTGCCGTGAGGAAGCTCTCGACCTCTTCTCCATGGGCATGCTCGATCTGCGCAACCGCGCATTGGCCGAAAAACTGTTCTGGGAGATAGCCCGCGAGGTGGCCGCCGTCACCTCCACCATGAAGCATCCGCCCGAGGAGCTTCGCAAGGTGGCCAAGATGCTTCCCGACAAATATTACTGCAACTTCTCACTCTTCCAGTCGCTCACCGATTCCTGGGCAATCGATCAGGTGTTTCCCATCGTGCCCATATCGCGGCTCGACGAGAAACCCACCCGCCGCTGCACCATCCAGGACATGACCTGCGACAGCGACGGCAAGATCACCACCTTCATCTCCCCACAAGGTGTAACCGCCTCGCTGCCGGTGCACACGCTGCGCCCCGGCGAACCTTACTATTTAGGTGTGTTCCTTGTGGGTGCATATCAGGAAATTTTAGGCGACATGCACAACCTTTTCGGCGACACTAACGCCGTGCACATCTCTTGCTATAAAGACCATTACGAAATCGACAAGGTGATCGACGGAGAGACCGTGGCCGAGGTGCTCGACTATGTGCAATACGATGCCAAACGCCTCGTGCGCAACGTGGAGACATGGGTCACCAAAGCCATGAAAGAGGGCAAAATCACCCCTGAGGAGGGGCGTGAGTTCCTGTCGAACTACCGTTCGGGTCTCTACGGATACACCTATCTCGAAAAGGATTGACCGGCCTATGAGTGTCGACGACATATCCGGTGCCCGGACCAGGCGTTGTTTCTTGCTCCTGGCTTTCGACGGCCTCTCCTATCACGGATGGCAGAGGCAGCCGGGCGCCATGTCGGTGCAGCAGGCCGTGGAGGAGGCGCTGGCCACAGTGCTTCGGTTGCCCGCGGTGGCGGTCACCGGCGCCGGGCGCACCGATGCCGGGGTGAGTGCCGCCCTGATGCCGGCGCATGTCGACCTCCCCGCCTGCGGCATGAACTACGAGGCGCTGAAGCGGTCGCTGAATTCGCTGTTGGCGCCCCACATTGTGGTCCGCGACATCGTGGAGGTGCCCGAGGGGGCGCATGCCCGCTTCGATGCCACCGGGCGCACCTACCGCTATTTCGTTCACACGGGGCGCACGCCTTTTGCCGGTCAGCACTCGTGGCAGGCGCCCCCGGCGCTCGATTTCGACGCCATGAATCTTGCCGCCCGGCAGCTACTCTCGACCGACGATTTCACCTCTTTCGCCAAACTGCACACCGACACCCGCACCAACATCTGCCGCGTCACCCACGCCGCATGGCACCCGCTGACAGCTTCGCCGCTCGATCCGCCGGGCTTCGACACCGGCAGATGGTATTTCGAGATCACCGCCGACCGCTTCCTGCGCAATATGGTGCGCGCCGTGGTCGGCACGCTTGTGGAGGTGGGGCGCGGCAAACTGTCGGTCGACGGTTTCAGCGACATCATAGCGCGCCGCGACCGCTGTGCCGCCGGCACCTCAATGCCCGGCGGCCCTCTTTTCCTTTATAATGTCACTTATCCCTATCTGAATAGCACGCCAATATGACACGCGACCCGATAACCAACCGTCCCGACTCGTTCGACGAAATCGAGAAAGTTTTCTCTGTCGACTACTTCCTCACCCCCGGCGAATGCAACCCCGAGCAGCGCATGCCCCTGACCCTGCTGATCAACCGCCTTATCGAGGTGGCCACGCTCCATGCCAACGTCGTCGGCATCGGTTACGCATTTCTTTCGCGTGAGAGTCAGACATGGGTGCTCTCGCGTGTTGCGGTGGATATGAAGCGCTATCCCGGTGTCAACGAGAACTATCGGGTGACCACCTGGATCAGTTCGGTGTCGCGTCTCTTTTCCGAGCGCGATTTCGAGATTTCCGACGGTGACGGCAATGTCATAGGCCATGCCCGCACGGTGTGGGCGGTGATCGACACCCGCACGCGTCAGGTGGGCGACATCTCGCGCATCGAATGGGTGTCGGAGCTGATTCCCGACCGGGAGTGCCCTGTGGCCAAACCCTCGCGTCTGCGCCCCGTGGAGCCTCCGGCCGAACCTTCCGACGACTACCGCGAGGCACGTTACCGCTTCCAGTACACCGACATCGATTTCAACCGCCATGTGAATTCCTCACGCTATATCGAGCTGCTGGTGAACCAGTGGAGCCTCGACTATCACGACCGCAACCGCCTCACGCGCTTTGAGATAGCGTATATCCACGAGGCGCGGTTCGACATGGAGGTGACTCTGCGGCTGCTCTCGTCGCCGTTGGCCGACGATCCCTCGCGCAGCGCCACCCGGGCCGAACTTATCGGCCCCGACGGCACGGCACTGCTCCGTGCCCTGTTAATCTTCTCGCCACGATAATCTGTTATGAATCAAAATATCACACCTCAGAAATCACACCCTACGCCCCTGAGGGCATGGATTGAGGCCATGCGCCTGCACACCCTGCCGGCGTCGGCCGCCGGCGTGCTCTTCGGCACCGGTCTGGCCATGGGTGCCGACCATTTCCGGTGGCTCCCGGCACTGCTGTGTCTGCTCTTTGCCGCTGTAGCTCAGATAGGATGCAATTTTGCCAACGAATATTACGACTTTGTGGCGGCCATAGACCGCCCGGGCCGCGCCGGCTTCCGCCGTGGTGTTGCCGAGGGCGACATCAAGCCCGAGGCGATGCGCCGCGCCACCTCCATAGCGTTTATCACCGCCGCACTGCTGGGTTGCTCGCTCATCATATGGGGCGGCTGGTGGCTTGTGATCGTGGGTATATTCGTTCTGTTGGGTGCGTTGAGCTATTCCGCCGGCCCCTTTCCGCTGTCGCGCAACGCCATGGGTGAAATCGCCGTCGTGGTGTTCTTCGGGCTGATACCTGTGTCGTTCACCTTCTATCTTCAGGCGGGATATTTCACTTATAAGGATTTCTTCGGCGGTCTGGCCATAGGCCTGATGATCGCAAACATACTGATAGTAAACAACTACCGCGATTGCGACGACGACGCTGCCGCCGGCAAACTAACCACAGCCACAGTCTTCGGGCGCAAAGCCGTGAGCTGGGCCTATCTGGTCAATGGCTGCCTGGGCGTGCTGCTGACCGCGTCGCTGTGGCTCGAAGCCGGGTGGTGGACGCTCGTAATCCCCGCCCTCTATCTTGTGGCCCACGTGTGGCTGTGGCTCTATCTCCGCAGTCATGAAGGTGCGGCTCTCAACAAGGCTCTTTCTTTCACGGCAATCTTCCTGGCGCTCTTTGCCCTTGGATTCCTGCTGGTAAACATTCACTGTTAAACAAGCTATACCCCCGTCACCGCAGTGCAGCTCAATCGTCTGGCAATCACAAACTTCAAGAATATCCCCGACGCCCGGCTGGAGTTCTCCCCGAAAATCAACTGTTTTCTGGGCGACAACGGCATGGGCAAGAGCAATCTGCTTGATGCCATCCACTATCTGAGCTTCTGCAAGAGCTTTGCCGGGTTGTCCGATACACAGCTGATCCGTCGCGGCGAGGGGTTTCTGACCCTGCGCGGCAACTACACACGCCGGGGTGTCGACGAGGAGCTGTCGGCCGGCATTCAGGTTGGCCGCCGCAAGAGTTTCCGGCGCGGAGGCAAGGAGTATGACCGCCTGTCGACCCATATCGGCGCTTTCCCTCTGGTGATGGCCTCGCCTGCCGACTCCGACCTTATCACCGGCACCGGCGAGGAGCGCCGCCGGCTCATGGATATGGTGATTTCGCAGGCCGACTCGGTCTATCTCGATCAGCTGATACGCTACGGGCGGGCCCTGCAGCAGCGCAACCGCATGCTGCGTGACCGGTGCACCGACCCCGGCCTTTTTCTCTCGGTAGAGATGGCTATGGAGCGCCCGGCAATCTATATAACCCGCGCGCGACTGCAATGGGTGGAACGTCTTAACGGCATTTTCTTGGAGCGTTACAGCGCCATCGCCGCCGATGGAGAGATCCCCTCTATAGCGCTCAGGAGCCATCTGGCGAAAGTGACCGCCGGATTCGGCGCCATGCTCGATTCCGCCCGACGGCACGACGAGATCGTGGGCTACACATCGGTAGGCCCTCACCGCGATGATCTCGAACTGAGTCTCAACGACATGCCCGTGCGCCGCGTGGCCTCGCAAGGGCAGTGCAAGACCTACACCATAGCCCTGCGCCTGGCACAGTACCGTTTCCTCGAGGAGGCGTCGGGTATAAGGCCGCTGCTGTTGCTCGACGATGTGTTCGACCGGCTCGATGCCCGGCGCGTTGAGCGGCTGGTCGATGTGGTGTCGGGCGATGGTTTCGGTCAGATATTCATCACCGACACCAACCGCGACCATCTCGACAACATCATGGCACGGTCGACGACAGCCGACGGTCACCGGTCATGGCGCGTGGCCGACGGCACATTCACCCTCTCTGATCCGACCACGGCATGAAACGCACCGAACCACAGTCTATAAGGCAGCTGATTGACCGGGTGATGGACACCTCGGCCCGCAGCGACGACATCCTGGCCATGCGAGCCGCCGCGCTCTGGCCCCATATCGTCGGACCGGGTATAAACCGCTATACCACGCGCCGTTATGTGGCTCAAGGCGTGCTGCACGTGCACATCTCCTCCGGCCCGGTCAAGAATGACCTCTCGTTTCAGCGTCAGTCATTGATCAAGGCAATAAACGACGCCCTCGGCCGCGAGGTGATCACCCAGATCCGTTTCCACTAAGAGCATGCTCTACCCCCCCCACTGACCCGATAACCCGTGAAAATGACTTCAGAAACCATCATATTTCCCCCTTGCGCAAATTCCAAAGTGCCGCAGCCGACCGTCGAATTTCATCATGCCGTCGATGCGCAGCTCCGGTTCAATGACATCGACATGTTTGGCCATGTCAACAACTCGGTCTACATGCAGCTGCTCGATCTCGGCAAAATTCGTTATTTCGAGGCGCTGTTGGGGCATGCGCCCGATCCGCGTGAGCTTGCCGTGGTGATAGTCAACATAAATGCGTCGTTCTTCTCTCCTGCCTATTTCGAGGAACCGCTTAAAATCGCCACAACCACCCAAAGCGTCTCCACCCACAGCTTCATTCTGGAGCAACGCATCTACAATTCCTCCACAGGCGATGTGAAATGTGTGGCCACGACTGTTATGGCCGCTTTCGACCCCGCCACACGCACCGGCTCGGAGCTGCCTGCCCGCTGGACCGACGCCATTGCCGATTTCGAGCATCGCCGCTGACACATGTGCGTGTGGCGGCGCGTTGTAATGGTGCTGCGCATTCCGTCCGAGCCAAGCGGCGCATAACCTCATATTTTATTTGTAGATCCCAAAACAAAGCAACGTTTGCATATTTTATTTAATAAATTTTTGCAGAAAAAAAATTTTAGCTATCTTTGCCAAGTAAATATACCATGGTATTCACAGAGAATATGTCTTTACTTATTTAATCATCATTATTTCTTACCTCTTTACAGTATTCAACCAATGAGAAAACTATCTACGCTACTATTGGGCGCAGGAATGTCTCTCATGGCGATGAACTCGACGGCGGCAACATTTATCGGCGACCGCACCGATTTCCGCGACGAGACCATCTACTTTGCCATGACCACGCGTTTCTATGACGGAGACCCCAAAAACAATGTCTACTGCTGGGACGGCGTGAAGAACATCAACGACCCCGAATGGCGAGGAGACTTCCGCGGCCTGATCAATAAGCTCGACTATATCAAGGCGCTCGGATTCACCGCCGTATGGATCACCCCTATCGTCGAGAACGGCTCGGGCCTCGACTACCACGGCTACCATGCCATGGACTTCAGCAAAATCGACCACCGCTATGTAGCCAAGGACCTTGACGACAAGGGCGCCGACGTGGCGTTCCAGGAACTCATCGACGAGGTGCACAAGCGCGGCATGAAGCTGATACTCGACATCGTGCTCCAGCACACGGGCAACTTCGGCGAGGGCAAGCTCTGCAAGATGTTTGAGAAAGACTACACCAAGGATCTCGGGGACATCAACGCCTCGATGCTCGTAGTGCCCCAGGAGCGCGGAGGCCAGCTTCCCGACAACTATCCCGACATGCTCCCCGCCGAACAGTACGGGACACGCCTGGCGATGATGAAGAACACCGACTTCACCAACCGCGACACACACAACCTGTGGCACCACAAGGCATGGTTTGACTGGGACGACCCCTCACGCTGGTGGGGCCAGATAGCCGGTGACTGCGTGGACCTCAACACCGAGCACCCGACCGTGACCAACTATCTCGTAGAGTGCTACTCGCGCTTTATCAAGATGGGTGTCGACGGCTTCCGAATCGACACAGCCGGGCATATCCCCCGCCTGTCGTTCAACAAGATGTTCCTCCCGCAGCTCCTGGAGGCATCACAGTCGCCCGAGGCCATAGCCAAGCGCGGCAACACGCCGTTCTTCATGTACGGCGAGGTATGTGCCCGCTCGATGGAGGTAATCTACCGTGGCGCGAACTACAACTGCTCCCCCTGTTACTACACGTGGAAAGAGTCGAAGGACTACGCGTGGGACATGGATCCGAAATCCTGGGACACCGTAGAGGCCATCCCCACCAAGGATGAAGGCTCGCATGACTACCAGACCGTGAGCGGCCACACCAACTGGGAGTCGGTACTGCAGTCGGGCAAGGATGACCTCGGACACGATGAGTCAATCCTGCGCAAGAGCAACAACGCATGGCTCCAGGGCAACGATTACCATACCCCCGACCACAAGGACTTCTCGGGGATGAGCGTCATCGACTTTGCGATGCACTGGAACTTCAACACGGCACAGGGCGCGTTTGGCGTGCACGGGCAGGATGACCTGTACAACGATGCCACCTACAACGTCGTCTATGTCGACTCCCACGACTACGCCCCCGACAGCAACTACCGCTTCAAGGGCGACCAGGGTACATGGGCCGAGAACCTCTCGCTGATGTTCACGTTCCGCGGCATCCCCTGTATCTACTACGGCTCGGAGGTCGAGTTCCAGAAGGGCAAAGATATTGACAAGGGAGCCGTGATAGCTCTGAAAGAGAGCGGCCGCGCATACTTCGGCGGCTATATCGAGGGTGACGTCAAGGTGAATGACTTTGCCGACTACTCCGACGCCACAGGCAACCTGGCCTCCACCCTCTCCTACCCCCTCGCCCGCCACATACAGCGTCTCAACAAGATACGCGCCGCCGTGCCCGCCCTGCGCAAGGGTCAGTACAGCACCGAAGGATGCTCGGGCAAGATGTCGTTCAAGCGTCGCTACAAGGACAGCAAGACCGACTCATACGTACTCGTCACCATCAGCGACAATTCGACATTCACAGACGTGCTCAACGGCCGATATGTCGATGCCGTGACAGGCGACGTGCAGAACGTGACCAACGGCACGCTGACAGCCACCTGCTCGGGCAAAGGCAACATGCGCGTGTACGTGCTCAACGGCCCGGGCAAAATCGGCGAAGACGGTAAGTATCTCTATGACGAAGCGTCGGTCGACCAGCCGTGGACCGAGTGGCCCGACGAGACCATGCCCGACGACACATGGACCGTGAAGCCCAATGCCGGCGGCGGTGGCGGCGGTGGTGAAATTGTCGAGCCGGAAGAACCCATCGAGCCTTCCATGGCCGAGGGAGAGCAGGCAGCCTTCTTTGAGAATGACGCCAACTGGGGCGGCACCATCAAGGCGTGGGTGTGGACCGACAACAAGAACTACACCGGCGGCAAATGGCCGGGCCAGTCGGCAACATATCTCGGCAACAAGGTGTGGAAGTGGACATACACCGGAACCGACAAGATACCCGACGGGGCCAAAATCATATTCAGCAGCGGCAACAAGACCGGCGACATGACATGGAAGAACGGCGGATACTACAAGAGTGGCTCCACTACCCCGGTGAAGGTGATAGAGGGCGCGGGCGAGATACCCGATGATCCCAATCCCCCGACACCCCCGACACCCGGCGACGGCTACACCATCTACTTTGACAACTCGTTGAGCAACTGGAGCGCGATATATGCCTACGCCTACGGCGGCACAGGCGGCGACGACTTCCTCGGCAAATGGCCCGGCACGCAGATGACACTCGACACGGAGCTCAACCTCTACAAGCTCGTCATCGACACCGACAAAGACCTCACCGACACCAATGTCATATTCACCAACTACGGCGGCTCGCAGACCGGCAACGGCGTCACTATCAGGGACAAGGCTATCTATGACGCAAGCGGCTTCACAGGCAAATATGTCACCACCACGGCCATCGACGACGTGAGCGCGAACGCCATCTCGATCACAGCCCGCGGAGGCGTGCTCTATGTCAACTCGCCCGTTGACGGACATATCACCATCGTGCGCGCCGACGGCATGACGACAGTGCGTCCCGTATATACAGGCGTCAACATCATCGACGACCTGCAGCGCGGATTCTACATCATCAACCGCACCAAGGTGATCCTCTAAGAGGAGACAACCGCAATCCTATAGTGAGCGGCGTGGCCCATCGACGGCCTCGCCGCTTTTTTTATGGTGTAACATGTTGAGTCTGCGGAGGGTGTTGCAGAACTCTCCGAATATGTGGGCCGGTCCCTCCCAAATTTCGCAATATTGTTTTGCTTTTCTCCGCGGAAATTGATAACTTTGTAACAAGAAACACCTGATTCTGCCTAAATCAATGAATATCAAGGACACTATGCGCTCCATTCTCGAAGAGGAAAGCCGCGCTATAATGAATATACCTGTCACCGACGATTACGAAAAAGCCGTTGACCTGATTGTGGAGCATGTGCATCGCCGTGGTGGCAAACTGGTCACCTCGGGTATGGGTAAAGCAGGGCAGATTGCCATGAATATCGCTACCACATTCTGCTCTACCGGCATCCCCGCCGTGAATCTGCACCCTGCTGAGGCGCAGCATGGCGATCTCGGCATCCTGCAGCCCGACGATGTGATGCTGCTCATCTCCAACTCGGGCAAGACCCGCGAGATTGTGGAGCTGGTCGACCTTGCGCGCCGTCTTATCGCCGATATCCCCATCATCGTAATCACAGGCAACGCCGATTCGCCTTTGGCCGAGCTGGCCGACGCCACCCTCTTCACCGGAGGAGCGCCCGAGGTGTGCCCCCTGGGTCTTACCCCCACCACTTCCACCACCATGATGACCGTGATAGGCGACATACTGGTGGTGAATGTGATGAAAATCACCGGCTTCACCCCCGGGCAATATGCTCTCCGCCATCACGGAGGTTATCTGGGCCACGCCGCACGCACCTATTGCGACCAGACCCGCTGACAAGTTCTCTCAACACAAACATTCTTCTTATGTCAACATCCATGGCAGGCGCCGCTCCCCGCGGCGGCCTCCCCAAAGTAGATAATATGCGGGTGGCCATAGTGGCCGCACGCTGGAACGCTCACATCAACGACCGTCTCACCGAAGGCGCCCTCACGGTTTTCCGCAACGAGGGCTTCGATATGGACGAGGATGTGAAAGTGTTGCATGTGCCCGGTGCGGTGGAACTGACATTCGCCGCATCGCAGCTGATCGAATCCTCGCTGTTCGACGCCGTGATAGTTTTCGGCACGGTGATCCGCGGAGATACACCACACTTCGACTATGTATGCCAGAGCGTAACACAGGGCGTCGCCGCCCTTAACGCCGACTGCGACATACCCGTGATTTTCGGGGTGCTGACCGTGGAAAACGAACAGCAGGCACTCGATCGTGCCGGCGGTCCGTTGGGCAACAAGGGTGCCGAGGCGGCCGAAGCCGCCATCCACATGGTCGATTTCGCCCGCAAGGTCAAGGATATGTGATCTCGCCCGCCGAATATTACGCTTTTTTTACTGTCAATTCACATTTCCATTTATTGCCGCAATGGCTGAGCCTGCTCTTTATCTGTTTCCTGTTCCGCTTGACAACGACGCTCCCCTGGAGATGTCGCTGCCCGCGTGCAATGTGGAACTGATCAAGCAGATACGTTATTTTGTGGTGGAGAATGTGCGCTCTGCACGCCGGTTTCTCAAAAAGTGCGACCGCAGCATCGACATTGATTCCCTGCACTTCACGGAGCTGAGCGAGCACACCCCGGCATCTGAGGTGCCGGCTATGCTGCGCCCGCTCATAGAGGGTGAACCCATGGGGGTGATCTCCGAAGCGGGATGTCCTGCCGTTGCCGATCCGGGTGCCGACCTTGTGGCCGTGGCGCAGGCCAAGGGGCTGAAAGTGGTTCCCCTTGTCGGCCCTTCGAGCATCCTGCTGTCGCTGATGGCTTCGGGTTTCAACGGCCAGAGTTTTGCTTTCGTGGGCTATCTGCCGATTCATCAGCCTGAGCGCTCGGCCCGTCTCAAAGAGATGGAGCGCCGTATCCTGCGTGAGCGTCAGACCCAGATCTTCATCGAGACGCCCTACCGCAACAACCGGCTGATTGCCGAGCTGACAGCGTCGCTGCCGTCACGTATGCTCCTCTGCGTTGCCTCCGGGCTTACCGGTTCCCGCGAATCGGTGCGCACCATGCCTCTCGAGCGTTGGGCCCGCACGCAATACAACTACGACAAAATCCCCTCCATATTCCTCCTTTTCTCCAACTGACCCCCGGCAATGGCACGATATAAGAAACGTCCCGGATTCGACCAGCCGCTCCCCGGCCTCTTCGACAATCTGGAAGGCAACTCGCTCTTCCCGGAAATCGAACCATTGCCCATTCATCCGAGCATCAGCGAGGCCGCGCGCCGCGAGGCCTCGAAGGCTCTCCACGGCGGGACGGCAAAGCAGCGCCGCGAACTTTTCGCCAACGACGATTTCACGCCCCTCGAGGTAGGCACCCCGCAGATGAAGCTCACGTTTATGTCGTTCGGTTCGGGCAGCTCGGGCAATTGCGCGTTTGTCAGCGACGGCGAAACAGGTATTCTCATCGACGCCGGTGTTGACTCCGACAGCGTGATCCGTCAGCTCGGTCTCTATGGCATAAAGATGGAATCGGTGCGCGGCGTGCTTCTGACACACGACCACAGCGACCATGTGCGCTATGTCTACAAAATTGTGAGAAAGCGGTTTAATACCGGCGTATACTGCACTCCTCGCACGCTCAACGGGCTGCTGCGGCGCCATAATATATCGAACCGTCTGAAGGATTACCACCGCCCCATCTATAAAGAGCACCCTTTCAAAATCGGCGGTTTCACCATCACGGCTTTCGATGTCAGCCACGACGGCACCGACAACTGTGGCTTCTTTATTCAGCGTGGCGACCGCAACATTGTGATTGCCACCGATATGGGTATGATTTCCGAGCGCGCCGACTTTTATATCAGGCAGGCCAACCATCTGATGATCGAGGCTGACTACGACGATGCCATGCTCGAAGCCGGATCCTATCCCGAATATCTCAAGGCACGCATCCGGGGTGCCATGGGGCACCTATCAAACACGGTCACTGCCAACTATTTGCGTGAAATCTATCATCCCGGGCTGCGCAATGTGTTTCTTTGTCATCTGAGTAAGGACAACAATACCCCCCGGCTTGCCACCGCTACTGTCGAGGCAGCTCTCACTGCTGCCGGCGCTACCGTAGGCGACGCATCAAACACCCCTTATGCCCGCATGTGCTCTCTGCAGCTGCTTGCGCTGCCGCGTTACGACGCCACTCCTCTGATTCCGTTGCTTTAACGGGGCGTCACATAGGCTGTGTAGCGATCGAGAAGACGTGCCACGGCGGGTATTCGCATCATCAGATACTCAAACAGCAGATAGCCTGTGATGGCGCAGAGGATGCCGAGCGCCACGTCGATTATGTAGTGGTGCGAGGTGTAGACTGCCGTGAACCAGATGCCGAGAGTGATTACTGCCAGCGCCACGCGAATCCATGCGGGGCACTTGGCGCGCATCGAATAGATAAATGCCACCAGGGTATAGGCCGAGTGAAGCGAGGGCACTGCGGCGAAAACATTGGAGTTGCGGCCGTAGAGGCCGTTGAAGATGCCTAAGCCTGTTATTTCATCGAAATGCCCCAGCCCGGCTACCGAACCCGGGGTGCCTTCTATGAAATCAAATCCGTATAGCGCCACATACCATGGCGGCGCGGCGGGATGGATATAATATCCGGCGAAACCTATAAGGTTGACCAGCAGGAAGACTATGGCGAAATGAAGGTAGATTTTCACCTGACGGCCGAAATAGAGGTAGAGGCCGAAAAAAATCGGTACCGGCACCCAGCATAGATAGAAAAAACCGCCGAGGATGTCCATGAGGGTGGATGTGTGCCGGGCGAAAAACTCGTTGGGGGTGAGCACTTCGCCGGTGGCGGCGGTGATGCCGAAAAGTGATTTTTCTGCCTCGTAGAGGCCGCGGATGTCAACGGGGTTCACATCGTAGTTGTGCACAATGTTCATCCAGTCATACGAGATGCCGAAGATGATGAATGGGAGGAGCGCCACCACCGTCTTGCGGCTGGTGCGGCATGCGAAGAAGAGCGAGGCTATGAGCAGCGCCAGCCACAGATGCTCGGGGCGGAAGCCTACGCAGAGGGTGGTGACGGCCAGCCAGATGACCAGGGCGGTGACTATTGCTGTGGATTCTTGCTTCGAGGGTAGAACCATTGACTTGGGTGCGGCGGTTTATGTTGAATGTGCTCTTATTTGAGGGCGTTGCGGCATACACCCACGCGGGCAAAGGCCGTGAGATTGGCGAAGATGGCGATTATGGCCATGGCGATGATGAGGATGGTGATGGCCACTTTGGGCTCGTTGGGCGAATTCAGACCCACGATACCGGCGACGAGACAGCCCACGGCGGTGACGACCACGCGCTCGGGGCGCTGCATGAATCCGATCTTACATTCGATGCCGAGGCCTTCGGCGCGGGCACGCACGTAGCTTACCATCACTGATCCGACCAGCGCGAGGAATGCCACCAGCGCGCCGGCGGGGAAACCTGTGCAGATGAGGAAATAGCTGATGGCTCCCACGGTGAAGAGCTCGCAGTAGCGGTCGAGCACCGAGTCGTAGAGGGCGCCGAAACGGCTTTCCATGTGTCCTATGCGGGCCACCTGGCCGTCGAGCATGTCGAAGAGCGAGAAGAGGATGGTGACGCCGCCGGCCCATGTGATGAGGTCGAATCTGATCTCGCCGTCGACGGGGTTGGTGGTGTAGGCATATCCGGCCCAGACTATGAGAACCGCGGCGGCGATATTGCCCAGCAGACCTATAGTGGTGACCATATTCGGGGTGACACCCATGCGGATCAGCAACTTCACGAAGGGGTTGATGATGAAGTAGATGCCTTTCTGCAGGCTGTCGCGGCGCTTTTTGAATGTAGATTTGGAAATCATTTTTTATAAAACAAGATCTAAGCTTTGGGTTTCTCCTTGCGGAAGGTGAGCTTGTTGACCATGGATATGGCGAAAGGGTCGAACCGTGAGGGGCGGTACACGAAGTTTTTCTGCATCACGAAGTTCCAGCCCAACGACACTGCCAGCGACACCGACAGACGGGCCACGGCGAAAACGCCGTCGGGCTTGATCCAGGTGACGTGGTTGATGATGTTGAGGCTGTGCAACCCCTGCTCGAGCAGAGTGGTGCCGCCGAGGTTGAGCACGAAGCTGCCTCCCCATATGAGGATATATTTCACAGCCACCGCCTTTACCGGGCAGTTGTCGGCGCGGAAGGTGAACTTATAGTTGACGATGCAGTTGACAATGCCTCCCACCACAAGGCCGATGGCGGTGGCCAGGAAGGAGCGCATGGGGGCGGTGCCGAAAGCGCGGAACACCCAGGCATAGAACACGAAGCAGACGCCCATGTCGGTCCAGGACGCGAGCTGTGACGACACCGAGGAGCGGAGGAATGTGAAGATGCCTCCTCCATGGATGAATTTATCGGATGTTTTTGCGAAAACTGACTTCAGACTCATCTCTACGGGGTGTTATCGGCGGTCTTTTGCGGCAGCCATTACGGCTTTTGCGATGTTAGTGGCAGCTTCGGCGCGGCAGGTGGCGAAGCTTGGCCAGTCATTGAAGTCGATGATGCTCAGTGAGCCGTCGTCGGCCTGGATGCATTCGCCGCCGTAGACCACGAGGTTGAGTTCGCGGGCGGCGTTGCGGCAGAGAGTGCGGAGAGTTTCGTCGGTGCGGCGGTTGGCTTCATCGCGGAGGTTGAGCGGTTCAGCCTCATAGGGGAGGAACCAGTGGAAGAACGGTGTGCCGGCCACACCGTAGAATTTCACCAGACGGCCCGGCAGATGGCGCGAGATGACCGCGCGCCGGAATCCGCGCAGAAAATATTCCTGAAGCACATCCTGCGCCTCGACGGGGGTGCGCACATAGCTCACATCCTCGGCGTGCTGGGCGTGGAAGTCGCCGCGCTTGATCCAGCACTGGGTGAATCCGAGTTTCTGCAGGCGCGGGCGCACGGCTTCGTCGGTGTCGACGATGATGCTGGCCGGATAGGGGATGTTGGAGCCTAATAGTATGCGCGCCTGACGCTCGCGGATACAGTTCTCGATGCCATAGCCCGAATTGATGACCAGGCGCCCCTGATCCTCGAGGCTCTGGAGCAGGTCGGTGGTGCGGCGTTCGCGGCCCATGCTGATGATCACAGGCTCGCTGACGGGGCCGGCACAGAACTCCTCCTCGCTGTATATGTTGACTTCGCAGCCGCGTTTGCGCAGTTGCTCGGCCACGGTGTTGAGAATCGTGGCGTCGTTGCCTATATGGTTTGGCGAGAACACTCCGGCTCTCATTATGGCTGCGATCTGGATGGTTGCCATAGCACTGGGTCTTTTCCACGCGCCGGGGTCAGAGCCGGGCGGTTTTGGGAGCAAAGTTAGCTATTTCGCCGCAATTAAACAAGAAAAAAACGCGCGCACCCTCACCTGAGCGGGTACGCGCGTATTATTTCGGTCGGTCCGATTGTTTTGGTCGGTCCGGTTATGCCGGAGGGTCCGATCAGTTGTTTTCGGGACGGAGGGTGCGGACGGTTGCGCCGGCACGCCACATCTCGCTTTCGCGGAGGGCCTTGAGTTCTTCCTCAAGTTTCTCGCGGTAGTCGGGCTGGGTGTTGGAGTCGATCGAGCGCTGTGCCTCTTTGCCGGTCTTCACGCTGTCGTAGAGAGCGTAGACCACAGGCTTGATGGCATCGTGGAACGGGCCCATCCAGTCAAGGGCGCCGCGCTGTGCGGTTGTGGAGCAGTTGGCATACATCCAGTCCATGCCTTTGGCAGCGAACAGGGGCATGAGCGACTGTGTAAGTTCCTCTACGGTCTCGTTGAAGGCCTCGGAGGGGGTGTGGCCATTCTCGCGGAGCACTTCGTACTGAGCCAGGAGCAGACCCTGGATGGCGCCCATGAGCGAGCCGCGTTCGCCGGTGAGGTCGCTGACAGCCTCGCGCTGGAATGTGGTCTCGAAGAGGTAGCCCGAGCCGATGCCGATGCCGAGTGCGAGTGTGCGCTCGAGGGCTTTGCCGGTGGCGTCCTGATATACTGCGTAGCTCGAGTTGGTGCCTTTGCCCTCCTTGAAGAGGATGCGGAGCATTGTGCCGGAACCCTTGGGGGCTACCATGATCACGTCGACATCCTTGGGGGGAACGACGCCGGTGCGGTCGCTCCAGTTGATGGCGAAGCCGTGGCTGAAATAGAGGGCCTTGCCGGGGGTGAGGTGCTTCTTGATGGTGGGCCACTGTGAAATCACGGCGGCGTCGGAGAGGAGACACATAATGATGGTGCCGCGCTGGCAGGCCTCCTCGATCGAGAAGAGGGTTTCGCCGGGAACCCAGCCGTCGGCCACAGCCTTGTCATAGGTCTTGCCGGGACGCTGGCCCACAATCACGTTGAAACCGTTGTCACGGAGGTCAAGACCCTGGCCGGGACCCTGCACACCGTAGCCTATTACAGCGAGAGTTTCGTTTTTGAGCACTTCACGTGCTTTCGAGAGGGGGAATTCTTCGCGTGTGATGACGGTTTCCTCTACACCGCCGAAATTGAATTTTGCCATAATGTCAATGATATTTATATGGTTTTGGATTGATTTTCAAGTGTTTCAAGAAGCTCGGCGCGACGTTTCTCCTGCTCCTCGAGGAAACGGGAGAAGTGCTCAGTGGGGTTCTTGGTGATGCAGATGCGTCCCGAGCGGATAAACTGGAGGATGTCGTAGCGGGCGAGCACGTTGTAGAGCGCCTGGGTCTCGCTTTCGTGACCGGTTTTCTCGATAATGGTGTAGTCGCGCGTAAGCTCAAGGATGCGGGCGTTATGCACGCGGATGATTTTTTCGAAATTCTTCTCGTCGAGGAGCTTGTCGGTGGGCACTTTGTAGAGCGCTATCTCCTGGTAGACGATCTCGTCGTCGGTGTAGAGATAGGCGTTGAGCACGTCGATGCAGCGGTTGATCTGCAATATCACCTTCTCCATGGTCTCGCGGTCGGAGGTGCAGGTGAAGTTCATCTTGTGGATGCCGTGGATGGCACTGGCGCTCGACGACACGCTCTCAAGATTGAGACCGCGGCGGGTGAATATGATGGAGATGCGGTTGAGCAGGCCTACCTGGTTTTCGGTGAAAACCGATATGGTGAAAAGTTGCTGTTCCATAAGTGGGGAATTCTTGGGATGGGCGGTTGCGGGGTCAGTCGCGGTAGTGGGTGTCGGCGTTGAGGAGAATTTCGTCGACGGCGGCTCCGGGCACAATCATGGGGAATACCATGTCGGTGGGGTCGATGTTGACGTCGAGAAGGTAGCTCTCGTCGGAGGCCATCATGCGGGCGATGGCATCGTTGAGCTGCGCGCGGCCGGACACACGTTCGCCTTTGATGTTGTAGGCCGACGCGATGGTGACGAAGTCGGGATTGATCATCGGCGTCTGCGAGAAGTGGTTCTTGTAGAACATCGCCTGCCATTGGCGCACGTTGCCCAGGAAATCGTTGTTGAGGATGATCATTTTCACCTTTATGCCGTAGGCGAGCATTGTGCCGAGTTCCTGCATGGTCATCTGGAAGCCGCCGTCGCCCATGAAGGCAAACACCCGGCGGTCGGGGCATGCCACTTTGGCGCCGATTGCAGCCGGCAGACAGAAGCCCATGGTGCCGAGGCCTCCCGAGGTGAGGATGCTGCGGGGCATGGTGAATTTGAAGTAGCGGGCGGCCATCATCTGGTTCTGGCCCACGTCGGTGACAAGGATGCCGCTGTTGCCCGAGGCTTCCGACACTTTGCGCACCACTTCGCCCATGCGCATTGCGCCGTCGGGAGCGATGTCGTCGGGGTCGAGCTCGCGTTTCATCACCACTTCGCGTTCCACCTGCTCGGGGCGCTCGAATGTCTCGAGCCACTGGGGGTGGCGTGCCTGGTTTACCAGAGGAATGAGAGCTTCAAGAGCGCGACGGGCATCGGCGTGAATGGCCGTGCCGACCTTCACGTTCTTGTTGAGTTCGGCGTTGTCGATGTCGATGTGGATTATCTGCGCCTGAGGGGCGTATTTCTTTATGGCGCCGGTGATGCGGTTGTCGAAGCGCATGCCCACGGCCATAATCACGTCGGCGCGGTTGGTGGCGATGTTGGGGCCGATGTTACCGTGCATGCCCACCATACCTTTGAAAAGCGGGTGGTCGGAGGGCATGGTGGATAGACCCAGCAGGGTAGCCACCACGGGGATGTCGGCTTTCTCGGCCAGAGTCTGCAGCTGCGGCTCGGCCTGCGAGATTTCCACACCGTGGCCGGCGATGATCAGCGGGCGGGCGGCATGGTTGAGCAGCGATGCCGCCTCGCGGATGGCAGCGGGCTGCGGCGAGGGATCGGGGTTGTAACTGCGGATGAATTCGATTTTGGAGTAATCCCACTCCAGCATGCCACGCTGCGCGTCGTTGGTGATGTCGAGCACCACGGCGCCGGGGCGTCCTGTGCGGGCTATGTAGAATGCGCGCGCGATGGCCCAGGGAATCTCCTCGGGGCGCTGCACCTGATAGGCCCATTTTGTCACGGGGAGGGTGATGCCTATGACGTCGGCTTCCTGAAACGCGTCGGTTCCGAGCTGTGTCACGCCCACCTGACCGGTGATGACCACCACGGGAGTGGAGTCGACGTTGGCGTCGGCGATGCCGGTGATGGCGTTGGTGGCAGCCGGGCCTGAGGTCACGGTCACCACGCCCACCCGGCCCGAAGCGCGCGCATAGCCCTGGGCGGCGTGCACGGCGCCCTGTTCGTGGCGCGTGAGGATATGATGAAGCTCGTCGGAGTGCTGGTAGAGCTTGTCGTAGAAATCTATGATCTGGCCTCCGGGGTATCCGAAGATGGTGTCGACCCCTTCGGCTATAAGTGCCCGGCAAATGGCCTCTGAACCTGAAATCTGCTCACTCATAAATATAATTGTGTGGGAAAATGGAACTTGGGAATGTGAGATACGGAGAAAAACGGGAGGTAAAAAAGTGCTTAATCGAGCTTGCGCACGCCACCCTTGTCGGCTGAGGTGACCATGGAGGCGTAGGCTCGCAATGCCAAAGAAACCTCGCGTAGGCGGTCGCGGGGAGTAAATGCCTCTTTGCCGAGGGCTTCCTCCAGGCGGCGGCGCTGATCAAGCTCCTCGTCGGTGAGGCGCACGTTGATGGTGCGTGCGGGGATGTCGATGTCGATGATGTCGCCGTCGCGCACCAGGCCGATGCTGCCTCCGTTGGCTGCCTCGGGTGAAATGTGGCCGATCGACAGGCCCGATGTGCCTCCCGAGAAACGTCCGTCGGTGATGAGCGCGCACTCTTTGCCCAGGTGCTTGCTCTTGATATAGGAGGTGGGATAGAGCATTTCCTGCATGCCGGGGCCACCTTTGGGGCCTTCATAGGTGATGACCACCACGTCGCCGCTCTTGACCTGATCGTTGAGAATACCCTCCACGGCGGCCTCCTGCGAGGTGAACACCTTGGCGGAACCGCTGAAGCGGAAGATGCTCTCGTCAACGCCGGCGGTTTTCACCACGCAGCCGTCGACAGCGATGTTGCCTTTGAGCACGGCCAGACCGCCATCTTTCACATAGGCATGCTCCATGTCGCGGATGCATCCGTTGGCGCGGTCGGTGTCGAGACTGGCGTAGTAGCTCATCTGCTTGCCCATCTCGGTGGTGCGTTTAAGCCCCGGGGCGCTTTTCCACAGCTCGTCGGCTTTGTCGTCGAAAAGTTTGGCGCCCACGGCATAGCGGTCGATGGCGCCGCGGAGCGAGAGGCGGTCAACGCGGTTGACTGAAGTGTCGACCAGGCCGGCGTCGGCCAATATTTTCATGATCGAGAGGATGCCGCCTGCTCGGTTCACATCCTGGATATGGTAGTGTGAGTTGGGTGCCACCTTGCACAGCACGGGTGTCTTGCGCGAGAGGGCATCGATGTCGGCCATAGTGAAGTCGGCGCCGGCCTCGTTGGCTACTGCCAGCAGGTGGAGCACGGTGTTGGTGGAGCCACCCATGGCAATGTCGAGGGTCATGGCGTTGAGCATGGCCTGGCGGGTGGCGATGCTGCGGGGAAGCACGCTCAGGTCGCCGTCGCGGTAGTAGGCGTAGGTGTTCTCCACTATCTGGGCGGCAGCCTTTTTGAAGAGTTCGCGGCGGTTGACGTGTGTCGCCACTACAGTGCCGTTGCCGGGGAGCGCGAGACCGATGGCTTCGTTGAGCGAGTTCATGGAGTTGGCGGTGAACATGCCTGAGCATGAGCCGCAGGTGGGGCACCCTTTTTCTTCGAGTTGACGCACGGTTTCGTCGGTGATGGTGGAGTCGGCCGATTCAATCATGATGTCGATGAGGTCGACGTCGCGGCCTGCCACATGGCCGGCTTCCATGGGGCCGCCGGAAACGAAAATGGCGGGAATGTTGAGGCGCATGGCGGCCATGAGCATGCCCGGGGTGATTTTGTCGCAGTTTGAGATGCACACCATTGCGTCGGCCTTGTGGGCGTTGACCATATATTCTATGGAGTCGGCGATGAGGTCGCGCGAGGGGAGTGAGTAGAGCATGCCGTCGTGGCCCATGGCGATGCCGTCGTCGATGGCGATGGTGTTGAATTCCGCGGCAAAGCATCCGAGTTTTTCAATTTCGGCTTTGACAAGCTGGCCGGCCTCATGTAGGTGTGTGTGGCCCGGCACAAACTGCGTGAATGAATTGACCACTGCGATGATGGGGCGGCCTATCTGCTCCTCTTTCATGCCGTTGGCACGCCAAAGTGCGCGGGCACCGGCCATGCGGCGCCCCTGAGTGCTTGCTGCGCTTCTCAAAGGAAAACTCATAATTATATTGCGGATGTGAATGTTTTTAATGTGATATTCTGTTTGAATAGTCCGCAAAACTACAAAAAGATGTTGTAAAACACAAATTTCGGGCAAAGTATTTTCACAACGAGGGCGGAAAAGGCTTAAAAACGGGCTGAAAAAACAGGATATGCGCCGGAAGTGACGCATACCCTGTTATGTAATGATGCCCCGCGGATTGTTGTTGCGGGGCGGTGGGGTGGGGGACAGGTTATTGTTTGTTGATGAGGTTCTGGAGATAGAGGCGGGTCTTCACCAGATAGTCGCGGCTGTCGCCTGTAAGCTCGTATTCTATGGTGTATGCTCCGTTGAAACCGATTTTTTTAAGTTCGCGGATAACGCCAGGGAAATCGACGTCGCCTTCGGGGATGGGCTTCTCGGCGCCAAGATACGAGGGATCGGTGGGATAGCAGCCATCTTTGGCGTGAAGTTCCTTTACGAGGGGGCCGAACTGACGGATGGCGTCGACGGGGTTGGCTTTGCCATACATCATCAGGTTGGCCACGTCGCAGTTGATGCCGAGGTTGTCGGTGCCTATGTCGCGGATGGCGCGACGGAGGGTGACAGGAGTCTCCTGGCCTGTCTCGAAGTAGATCATGCGGCCGCGGTTTTTGGCATAGGTGGCCAGGGGCTTCACGGCTTCGATGAAATCTTTATATTGCTGCGAGGAGGGGTCTTCGGGTATAAAACCGAAATGGGTGTGCACTGCGGGGATGTCGGCCGCGGTGGCAAAGTCGATCATAGCCGCAAGTTCCACCAGTTTGGCCTCGCGACCCTCTGCGGGTACAAGGCCGATGGTGGAGGGACCGTTTATGAAGTTCCATTCGCTGTGTCCGGGCACACCCACAAGGGTCGTTACCTTGATATTGTGTTTTTTTGATGCCTCCTTGATCTGGCGGGCGAGTTCGGGAGTGGCTTTGTCGTAGTACCACTGCACTTCGCAGGATGTGAAGCCGTTGTCACGGAGGAATTTGAATTCATGGTCGATATTGTCGACTTTGTAGACAATGGTGCCGATGGTGTTAGCGGGCTTTTCGGCCTGCACCGCGCCGAACGATAGCAGAGCCAGTGCGGCAGATAGGATTTGTTTCAGATTCATGGTTTGGTTATGAGTGGTTGTTTGCGGACAAAATTAATATAATTTCATCGATTAGACAACTTCCCGGCCGGAAAACGGTTATGCAAAAAACAGCAGAGGGCTGTAAGAGCTTGTTTAATAAAAAATAGGAGATGTGTCGTTTTGGCATTGACACATCTCCTTTTGATGGAAATCACGTGGTTGCGCGGGCGCCGAAGCCCTGTTGCATCCGCTCAGTGGAGAGAGGCGTGATTTCCGTTGGATTGCTATTGCGCGGGAAATGAACGCGTTTCATCGCGAAGTGGCGTCATTGGTTCCGTTTTTTACTTTTCCGGTCGATTCCCCCAACACACATACATATCATCATGAAAACTTAAGCAAATTGCCTTATTGCTATCATTTGATAACCGTGGCGGATTACCCCTCGAGGGCTTCCCGCAACGTCGGAGGCGCCGGTGCCCCGGGCGGAGAAGGATGCACTTTGCAGCGCTACCCTCCGATGGGGGGGTGACATCTCCGATAAGGAGTCAAAAGAATCGAAAGTCAAAGTTCAATCAGAAGCCTCACGGATTCCTGAGAATTGGAATCGACCGGCCGATGAAATTCGCGGCTTTTGGAGAAAGATAAGTAACTATTCAGAATAATTCCGACCGGTTACTTCCCGCCGGAGAGGCGGGGAAACAGAGGTCTTGCTCTGGGAGCCGGATTGCAGCGGAAAAACGGTCCGTTGCTTAATCCGCTACAAAGATAAGGTCAAAAAAATTACTGTGCAAGCATTTGTTCACCGCGTTATTTACTTTTCACCAAAACGGCGCGGTTTTAAGCTTTATTTGCTTTAAAGTGTTAAAAATTAAGGATTTCCGGAACGGTTGCCGTTGCCTTTTACGGGCAGCTCGATGCGGAAGGCCGTGCCTCGGTCGGGTTCGGACCAGCTCACGTAGATGCGGCCGTGGTGGTAGTCGCGGATGATTCGCCGGGCCAGCGCAAGCCCCAGACCCCAACCCCTTTTCTTAGTGGTGAAACCGGGGTTGAACACGGTGGAGTGATTTTTGCGCGGAATGCCGCGGCCTGTGTCGGTGACGGTGACTGAAGCCCTCGAGGAGTCGGCCGATGTCTCCACGGTGATCGATCCGGAACCCTCCATGGCGTCGACAGCGTTTTTTATCAGATTCTCCATGACCCACTCAAACAGGGGGGCGCTCATTTCCACCGGGAGCCGGCAGGGTGCAAGGCTGACGGTGAGGGAGATGCGCGATGATATGCGGGTCTGCATGTAGTTGACGGCGCGTGCCACCACGTCGTTGAGGTCGGCAGGCTCGAGTTTTGGGCGGGAGCCGATTTTGGAGAAGCGCGAGGCTATCATGGAGAGGCGGTTGACATCTTTCTCCATCTCGCCCACCACCTCGGGATCGGTGCCCGATTCGCGCAGCAGTTCGGTCCAGGCCATTAGCGACGATATGGGGGTGCCCAGCTGGTGGGCGGTCTCTTTCGAGAGTCCCACCCACACCTTGTTCTGCTCGGCTTTGCGGGTGGAATTTACGGCAAAATATACGATGGCGATGAACGCCAGCATCACAAGCAGCTGAATATATGGGTAATAGCTCAATCGCCGCAGCAGCTTGGAGTCGTCGTAATAGAGGTGCTGGTTGTTGTCGGGCGCTATGGCTATGTGGATAACACTGGCACGCCGCGCCAGTGTCGACAGCCTCTCGCGCAGGTATGCCTCGTTGGTATCGGAAATCAGCCACGGGGCTGTGGAGTCCACTTCCTCGGGGAGGTCGAAATTGCGGTGAAAAAGTATGTGCCCTTCGTCGTCGGTCAGGAGCACCGGTATGGTGTGGTTCTGCTCGATGATGCTGAGGAGGAACTCGATATTGTCGTCGGCCTGTGTGCCCCCGTCGGTGTTGTTGCCTACGTTGGCGATCTGCTTGGTGGCGTCGGCCCATATCTGCATGCGCTCGCGTTCCTGTGTGGCGAGGTCGTTGACCAGAGAGTTGGAAACCAACAGAAAGACCACCACCATCGCAATCGACAGCAGCAGGAAGGTGAGACCTCCGGCACGGCGGATTTCGTAGATATTCATCAGGAGGCGCTTTCGGCGAGAATTTTGCGGATTTCCTCGTCGGTGGCAGTGAGGCGGTTGCGGCATTCGGCGATAAGGGTCGATGCGCGTTTTGTCATTTCGGCCAGGCGGTCGATGTCGCATTTGTCGTTTTGCATCGACTCGATGATGGTGCGTAGTTCGTCGAACGCCTCGGCGTATGTGAGTTCTGATATCGGTTTCATGGAAGATGAGTCAGTGAATATGTGTTGATGCGATAATGCGTTGATTCAGCGGGCGGTTGCGGCCACGGTGCCTCCGGCAAGTGTGATTTCGAGTTCGGCGCCGGGGGGAACCTGGTCGGGCGAACTGACGGCATGACCGTCGACGCGGGTTATCGAGTAGCCGCGGGCAAGAGTTGCGGCGGGAGAGAGCAGGGCTATCATCTCGGCGAGCGACTGCAGGCGGTCGAGGCGCCGGCGGATGAGGTCGGCGGTGGCCGAGGTCAGGCGGGCCTGCATCATGTCGAGTTGCGATCGGGCGGGGGTGATGCGTGTGGCCGACAGATTGGTCAGTGCGGCTGCGGCAGCTGTCAGCGCGCGGTCGCTGCGGGCGAGCAGACCGAGGGCGGCGTCGGGCAGTCGGGTTTCCAGGCGGGTGAGCATTTCCTTGTCGGCGGCCATGCGGTCGGTGGCGAGCTGGCACACCATGGCACTTTTGTCGTTGAGAAACTGCAGCAGTTTCTTGCCTCGGTCAAGGAAAAAGTCGGCTACTGCGGTGGGAGTTTTCAAAGGTGCTTTGGCCACGAAGTCGAGCACGGTGGTGTCGCGGGTGTGCCCTATGCCGATGGCCACCGGCAGGGGAAACTGCGCTATGGCGGCGGCAAGATCGTAATTCTCGAAGGCGTGGAGATCGCTGGTGGCGCCCCCTCCGCGAATAATTGCTACGGCATCCCACCGGTCGGCCTGGTCGCTGATTTCGCCGAGGGCGGCGATGATGCTGGCGGGCGCGCTGTTGCCCTGCATGGCGGCGGGAAAGAGTTTCACCGCGAAGCGCAGCCTGGCGTCGTTGTTGATGAGCTGATGCATAAAATCGCCGAATCCGGCGGCCGATGGCGCGGAAATGATGGCGATGCGCTGCACCGGGATGGGCCACGATAGGCTGCGGTTCATCTCTATCACGCCTTCGCGCGTGAGCCGCTCCACGATTTCGCGGCGTCGGCGCAGCAGGTCGCCCATGGTGTAGGCAGGGTCGATGTCGCTGACAATCAGCCGGAAGCCGTAATCGTTGAACTGTGCCGACACTTTGAGCATCACTTTAAGGTCGTTGGTGAGGCGCTGGCCGGTGCCGTCGAAGAATTTGCGCTGCAGCAGCGGCCATACGTTAGACCAGCAGACGGCCTCCATGGCGGTGAGCTGTCGGGTTCCTGTCTCATCCTTCTGCACAAGACGCATGAAACAATAGCCCTGCGGCTTGGGGTTGAGGTTCTGGATTTCGGCAGTCACCCACACATTCTGGGTGCCGCTGTCGGCTGCGATGGCGGCGCCGATGCGGCAGGCGAGTTCCTGAAGTGTGATTCGGGTCTTTTCCATTTCTTGAAATCAGCGGGTCGGGACGAAGCGGCGACCGTCCCAACGGTATGAGATGCTCTCTCTTAGCGATTTCTCAGCCGTGGAGAGCGACTCTTTCGGGAGAAAAGTAGCGGGATGCGTGGCGAAAGTGAGCGTACGGGTCTCGGGGGCGTAGGTGGCGTCGGCTATGACGAAGGGCACGGCATTCTGCACCTCCGGGGTCTGTTTTTTCGCTTCGGGGAGCATCCAGTCATCAAGCATAGGTACCTCGAAAATGCCTTTCAGCTCGTTCCAGCCGGTGTCGAAGAAGCGCACCGACGAGTCGGGCGCGGGTGTCCTGACGGTGCGCACCACCATAATCACCGGGTCGGGTTGCCGGCCCGTGCCGGGAAGCAGCGCCAGGGTGTACTCCGACACTTTCGAGGTGGCGAACACAATGCGGTCGCTGTCCTCCAGAATGACGCGGCACTCGCCGCCGACAAGATTTTTCGACGGCGTCACCGATCCGGCGCGGAAATAGTCCACCATGTCGAGTCGCGTGATGGAGTCGACCGTGGGAAACAGTTCGCGGGGAGCTGCCGCCAGCGCTTCGGCCGCCGTCAGCCTGTGGGCTTTGGCGTCGCCGTCGGGGCGCTGCGGCGTCTGAGCGGTCGCCATCATCGAAACCGCCAGGCACAGGATCGCTGCCACGGGTAGCATCCGCCGCAATGATTTATAGATTCTCATATCTGCAAAGTTAATAATTTTTTCTCACACATCAATCAATTCTATTTTCTCTCATTTTCATCAATTTTCTTTTATTAAGTAACTGTTCAAAATTATTTTATATTAACCGGTCAAGTTATTTCAATGTTTCTTCGGAAAAATTTTTGAATTTTTTTCTCTCTTCATCAGTCGTGTAGCTCGCTACACTCCTTCTTCATCGAGTAAAATCTTCTAAAAATTTTCCTCGAATAAACATTAAAAGAATTTCGACCAGTTACTTACACATCGGTCAATAATATAAACAAACAACTTCCCGGAGTTGCTTCGTGTGAAAGCGGCTCCGGGAAGTTTTAGAGATTGGAGTTGGAATGTCAGCGGATCACGGTCTTACTGCCGTTGATGATGTAGATGCCGGGGATGTCGGCGCGGTCGAGACGTATGCCCTGAAGGTTGTAGATGCGGGTTTCGCCTGCTTCGGGAGCGTCGGCTTCAATGCCGTCAATGCCGGCCTCGGTGTCAATGGCGAGATTGTCGATGGCGGCGAAGGAATCGGCGGTGGCAAGGTCGGCCACGATGCCGAGCATGGCGCGTTTGCTGCGTGCCAGAGGCGACAGAGCGATGTGGTGCTCTTTCCATCCGTTGGAGCCGTCGTTTATGGCGATGGGTGTGCCGAGAGCCTTATAGTTGCATGCGTCGGTGGTGTACTCAACCGAGATGGTGGTGGCGGGATCCTCCGAAGTGGAGTGGAACACCCAAAGGTGCAGATAATAGCTGTCGGCGCCCGAGAAATCGAGAGCGGGGGTCACCAGACGCCCTTTGCTTGAGGATGCGCCGGCGATGCACATGGCCAGACCGTTGTCATTGTCCTGGGCGGCCAGGGTGCCGGTGGAGTTCGACATGAACCACTGGGCTTTGCCGGCGAGGTTGGTGATCGACCATGTGGTGTGCTTGGTGGCCCCCTTGGCAAACGACTCCTTGGCCACGCAGGGGTAGGATGGACCGACGTTGAAGTAGACGGGCTGTGCCTTGCTCTTTCCGCCGGAGGTTACGGCTATCACATTGCGCTGCGCGAGTGTCTGCTCGGTGGCGGTTACGGAGACTTCATGCCTGCACTCCGTGAGACCGGTAGTCATTTCGATCATAGAGCCGAACATGGGCTGCGCGATATTGTAGGTGACGTCGGAGGGATTGATGGGGTGGCCATATTCGCCGGTCTCCTCGACGCCGTCCCAGAGGAGGGTGACCTTGGTGTTGTTTTCGGGATCCCATATGTAGCGCAGGCCGGTGACAGGTTTGGGAATGTCGACACCGCCGAAGCCGCTGATTTCGGCATCGTAGCCGCGACCGGCTTCGTTGTAGCAGACAACAGAGAATTTATGCAGACCCTGAGGCACATCGACGGGGAAGCTGAAATCCTGTGCGGGAGCGACCTGGTCGATTGTCTTGACGAGAGTCTTGCCGCGGTAAATCTCGATTTTGCTGATGGCTGTGAGAGTGGCGCCGTTGATGGCTTTTAAGGGAGCGGTGAACGACAGTGTGCCTTTCAGCGCGTCGGCAGGGTCGGCAGTGATTACAAGATTGTCGGCAGCCGCGGGAGCGGCGGTGGAGACGTAGGCTGTAACCTCGATGTTGTCAACGGTGAGGTCGGCGAACATGCCGTCGGATGTGTGCTGGATGCCCATGCGGTAGATGCCGTCGGCATCAACCCGCACGATGCTCTCGAATGTGGAGGCTTTACCGGATGTAACGGTGAAGTTGTCGAGCAGTTTCATGCCTTCGGCGGTGGGCTTGGTGCCGATGCCGGTGTTGAACGACTCGGTGTAATATTCATTGACGCTGTTGGCCTTGAAGCTGAGTTTGTAGATCCACTTGTCGGAGAGACGCAGGGGAGGTGTGAACATCCAGTCGTTGGCCGTCTCGGCGTCGCCCTTGACATCGACCATGGCGCCGTTTTTCCATTTCCAGAAATATCCGTCGCCGTTGACGTCGTCAAATGCGAAAAGGTCGAGCGGGGCGTCGGTGTCGAATGTCTCCTTGTAGGGGATGTCGAAGGCAGTGCCGTAAAGGATGCGGTTAGACTCGGCGGTGACGCCGGGGCGCGAGGTGCTGGTGGTCACCTGATAGAAGTAGTTGCCCATGCGGTCGGGAATCTCGTCGGTGAGGGTGGTGAGGGTGACACCCTCGGCCACTTTCACATTGTCAGGCTGACGGGTGACGGTGTAGGTGAGAGCCTGACGGTCGAACCATCCGCCCTCGGCACCCTTTGAGGGGGCGTCCCATCGGAGCGATGCGTTGCGTCCGTCGAGGCTGAATGCGAGATTCTCCACTGCGCCGGGTGCGTCGGCACCGGCATAGAAGGGTTTGCGGGCGCGATCGCTGTAGCCGCGGGCGTTGGAGAGGAGCACTTCAACTTTGTGTGCGCCTTCGGTGAATGCGCGGGAGATGGTGTATTTCGCACCGGGAGCCACAGTCTGCGGCGCGTCGGTAGCCTCAACGTGGTCGATATAGAGGTTTACGAAGAGGTCGCCGCTATCGGCGGCCGAGCCGTCGGCGCACTTCGAGGGTGCTGTGAACGAGATGGTACCGTTGAGGTCGGTGGAGGTGGGGAAAGTGACATCGAGGTCTTCGATAGGTGCGGGCACGCCGCCCATAGGCTTGTGGGCGCTGTAGAGACCTGTTATTTCCACTGTGGCGCCGGCATAGTCGCTCACGAGAGTGGCCTTGCCGGTAGAGAGATTCACCTCATAGAGTCCCGAGCTGAGATCCTTGCCCATGTAGGCCCAGTACATTTTGCCTGTAGCCTGGTCGATTGTGGCACTCTGATAATACTGGGGCTGCAGACCGGTGTTGCCGATTGCTTTAGTGGTGCCTTTGTTGAGGTCGATATTGTAGAGCACACCGTCGTCGCCGATGGCAAAGAGACGGCCGTCGGCATCGAACGCCATGGTCAGATAGATGATGTCGCCCTCGACCGATGTTACCTGGGTGGGAACACCGGTTACGGGATCGACACGGCTGAATGCGATCTTCTGGCCGTTGGCGGTCATGAATTCACCGTAGAGGGTGGCATTCTTGTAGTTGTAGGCCAGACCGAGGGCGTAGTAAGAGTATACGCTCGTGGTGTTGCTGGAGTTGAATTGTTTGGAAACCACGGCTTTGCCGGTGTCGCCGTCGTAGGCGTAATACTGGATGATGACGGAGCCGTAGTTGAGCACATAATATCCGCAGAGCATGCCGTCGGCCCAGGCGCCCGATGAAATGTTGTGGGTGGCCCACTCTTTGTCGAAGGTAAGATCTGCGGCTGCGGGGAAGGAGTAGATGCCGTAGTTCGATACATTCTTGTTCCAGGTGGAGTTGTGCGACAGGAAACCGTGGAGCACCGGGGCAGTGGCCGACGCGGTGGCGGTGACGCGGCGCAGCGGAGCCGAAATGAATCCGTCGGCGACTGCGGTTGCAGGCGCGGCGGCCGACATCTCGGGCAGCGGAGCGGCAAGAGCCTGCGCTTTGGCAAACAGAGAGGAATCGTCCTTGGCCATGCAGCTGAGCGATACCAGCATTATGGCGGCGATAAACGAGTAAAGTTTTCTCATAAATTGCAGGTTAAAGAAATCAGAATATGGTTACGTTTTATGTTGCTTATTCCGGGTATATTGCTTATTCCGGACAAAGTTACGTATAATTTCTTGTTCCCGCAACGGTGTCAGTCTGCCGGGGCGTTTTTAGCCACCTCGAGCTGAATGCCGAGAATGCCTGCCGACGCGTCCTGCCGGGGTGTGATGTTGATGCGCAGTGCCTCGGGCATAATGTCGCGGCCGGGATGGATCATGTTGTATTGGTCTTTCAGCATGCGGTATTCGTCTGTCACATAGACGGGGAATTCGTGCCAGGCACCATCCTGCAGGTATTCCACATTCCATGCCTCGGGGACCTGCACGTCGCCGGCGTCGTCGTACCAGTACACCGAGAGGCTCTCAAGGCTCACGGGATGTTTCAGCTTCAGTTCTATCGATTGCTTCTCACCCTTTCTCGGCCAGCTGGTCCAGCGCAACATGGAGGTGTCGTGCGAACTTGGAGGAAAACTGTTGGTGAGTACAGGATGGATGTCGTCGCTCTCGCAGGTGTAGGTGGCTGTGACATCGGCAATGTAGTCGGGCATCGACGGCATCGCGGCATGAGCCACCTCGTCGGTTGCGGCCAGCCACACAATCATGGCGCCGTCGGTGCGGTTGTTCCATGCATAATATGGCACAAGGGTCAGTTTCGTGTCGCCGGGGTTCTGGATCGAGTGGGCGCTGACAGTTATGAAGTCAATATCCTTCATTAGACCCTCGCCTTTTCTGATGACGGCGTTCTCCTCTGTCGGAGAAATAACGTAGCTTGCGGGTGCTGAGGCGTTGTCGACAGCTTCGGCACAATAGACCAGCGGGCCGCGGGTGATGCAGAGCCGCCCCCGGTCAGCCTCGACTTTGTCGGTAGCCTTGTTGTACATTACTCCCATGGGCAGATGCAGCTCCACACGGTCGCCTTTTTTCCATTTCCGGTCGATCATGGCAAAACCTTTGTCAACCTTTGCCTTTGCTTTCTTGCCGTTGACTGTGACATCCCATGCGGCGGGCTGACGGTTGACGTAGCTGTAGAGTTTCCCGGGAACAAACCGATCGCCTGCCCAGGTGGGGATGCGCAGGTGCAGGGCGAATTTCTGTGAGTCTTTTTCAGGCGTGACAGTCAGGCTTACTGTCTCGTCAAAGGGGTAGCCGGTCTCCTGTCTGATACCTATGTTGCCACGTCCGAGGGGAATGGTGGTGGAGGTCCCGCCATAGAAAGTGCAGTAGATGTCGTCATCGGTGTGGGCATACATCATGCCCGGTATCTGCGGTATGAGACGCGCCAGATTCGACGGGCAGCAGGCAGTGCCGAACCATGGCGCCCGGGATTTGAGGCCTTGGTTGAAAGCTCTCCGTCCGTCCACTTCAAGCGGGTTTACATAGAAAAATCTGTTGCCTTCGAGGTTTACGCCGGCCAGTACGTTGTTGTAGAGTGCCACTTCGGCCACGTCGATATACTTTCCATCCTTTTCGGCCATGAACATGCGGTAGTTGAACAGCACATTGCCGACTGCGGCGCAGGTTTCGTCATAGGCTCCCATATTGGGCAATTCATATTCCGGTCCGAAACCTTCGATGCCATGAATGGCGCCCAGTCCGCCGGTGATGTGCATGCGGGTGTCGACGATGTTGCCCCAGATGCTGTCGAGAGCCGGTCGGAGCGATGTGTCGCCCGTCTGGGCCATCACGTCGGCCATGCCGGAATAGAGGTATGTGGCTCTCACTGCATGCCCCACAGCTTTCCGCTGTTGCCTCACCGGCTGATGCTGCTGAGCGTAGGATGGAGACATCACTCCATCGCCTTCGGGTTTGAATGTGACGCCACGTATATCGATAAACCTTTTGGCCATGTTGAGATATAGGGTGTCGCCGGTGGCGTGATAGAGTTTCACCAGTGCCAGCTCGATCTCTTCGTGGCCGGGAGCCTGCATCACGGGCTTGCCGCCGTTGTAGGCGGGGTCACCCTCGAAGAACACGTGATTGATGTGGCGGGCGCTCTTTTCGGCTATTCTGAGCCATTTGTCTTTGCCGGTTGCCTGATAGTAGGCCACTGCACTCTCATACATGTGCCCCATGTTGTAGAGTTCGTGGCTGTGCACCACCCATGAATAAGGCCGGTCGCCCATGCCTCCTCCTCCCCAGTGCTCGTGCTGTGCCGACACGCCTGTGGTGTGCGCCTCGTAGAGGTATCCGTCGGGCTTCTGGGCAGCGCCGATGAGGTCGATGATACTGTCCATGGTATGTTCCAGGGCGGGGTCTTTCTCAAGCGTGAGCAGGTAGGCGGCTCCCTCCATCACCTTGTAGAGGTCGGAGGCCACGAAGCGGTGGGGGAAGGGGAGTTCGCTCTTGTCGCCTTTGAGATACTGACCGGTCTTGCGAAGATTGTCCATGGCCGGACGCACCTTGTCGAGAGCGAAGGGCACAAGGGTCTCTTTCTGAATGATCAGTCTCGGACGCCAGAAATTGTCTTCAAGCGTCACCTGTTCGAACGGTATTGCCTTAAGCAAATCATCCGCCACCATGCTGAATGGCATCAGCATGATGGCGGAGACAAGGAGGGAAAGAAATCTCATAAGTATATGACTTCCTGAACTATGAGTTGGTTTGACGGGATTGACGTTATCTTACGACCACTTTGCGTCCGTTGATGATGTAGATGCCGGGGGTGTCGGCACGGTCGAGACGGATGCCCTGGAGGTTGTAGATGCGGGTTTCGCCCGGTTCTTCGGCATCGGCTATGACACCGTCGACGCCGCCGGTGATCAGATCGTCGACGCGCTGGTTGAGCGCATAGACGGCTTTTGCCAGCACGTTGAAGTTGTCGGTGGAGGCGTTGCCGAAGTAGGCTGTGAGCTTGCCCATGAGTTCGGCCACCTGTGCGTCGGACTTATAGGGCTTGGCATTGTTGATTGCGGTCTGCGCCCATTTCTTAAGGGGGGCGAGGTCGACGGGGGTGGTGGAGCTGCGGTAGCGGAGATACATGCGGCCCAGTTCGAACGAGTCTTCGGGGATGCCGGCGTATTTGCAGATACCCACGGTGAGATTGCCGTCGGCGCCTACGTTGGCGGCAACGGGAGCGTTGCGATAGCCCTCTTTGTGGAAGGCGTTTGCGGCGAAGTTATGCCCGGCGGGGAACCAGAGGTTGTTGATCTGCTCTTCCCATCCCGTCTCCTTGAAGGGACGTGCGTCCTCAAAAACGTTGAGGGCCTGCCGACCGTTCTTGCCGGCATAGTACCAGCCGAGATTCTCGTAGGGACCGGTGGTGTTGCCGCTGGCCCATACATTGCCGTCGCGGTTGTAGCCTTCAATGTAATATTCATAGGTGCCGGCGGGGAGACCGGTGAGGGTGGTCTCGCGGTGAACGAGATCGGAGTTCCACCATTCCATTACGCGCCAGCCGTTATAGCCCGAAATGCTGCTCCAGTCCGATTCGCCCGACCAGCATTCGTCGAGACGGGTGTCGTTCTCGTTCATGCCGCGTCCGGGGATGAGCCATGAGGCATCCACGCCGCCGGGGTTGAGTTTCGCCTCGGCCTGCATGTGGGCCAGACGTTCCTCGCGCGATACAAACTGCCATGAACCGCCGGTCGCCTTGGCATTGAGACTGAGGTAGCGGCCGAAGAGATCTTTGTCGGCGCCCCCGGCCACAAGGTAGCTGTCGGAGGTTACGCCGCAGCCGGCATTGTTGGCAGCACGGACGCTGAGGGTGTAGACATTCTGGTTTTTGGAAGTGCGGATGCTTGCCAGTGTGAAATCGGTGCGCGCGGCATCACCCTCGGTAAGGTCCATAAGCATGGCGCCATCTTTAACATTTATGGAGCCGAGATTCTCAAACGCGCCATAGAGTTCCACACCCTTGATGCCGTCGGGGCGACGCACCTCGAATTCGATGCCTTCGGGTGAGAGGATGGCTGCCGAGCTCTTCTGGTCGCGGTTGACGCTGTTTGCGTCGACAAACAGGCCGGTGTTGACATTGTAGAGATAATACTTGCCGCCGAGCACCGGTTTCTCGCCCTTGTAGGGGGTGCTGCCGGAGGTGACTTCGGTGCCGTCGTAGTCACCGTGGGTGTAATCGGTGAGATTCTGTGGATTGTTGATAAAAGTGTTGAAGAAGAGACCCGAACCGCCGTCGGCACCGGCATTGAGGATGCCGTTGATGTCGCACTTCTGGGTGAAGTCGGCGCGGATGTTGCCGACGAAGCTTTCAAACGGGCCGTCGGTTTTTACGATAAAGTGGCTGTAGTTGCCGCCGGTGACAGGGGTGTAATGATAGCAGAAGCCGTTGTTGACCACGTTGCAGCCACTTTTGAAGTAGTATCCGATAGAGAAGTGGTCGGGATAATAGTAGTCGTAATAATTGCCGCCGATTTCATCGATGACACCGCAGGTGCCTTCCCAAGTCTCCCTTCGGTTGTAGGTGAGAGGATGGATGTTGCGGGCGATATTGCCCGAGGAGCGGAAATGCATGCCGTGATGCACATCGTTGATGCGCATCATGTTGAATGTGCAGTTGGGAGCGTCGATCACAACACCTACGCAGTCGGGGGAGTAGAGACCCTCGATGTTTACGCCGAGCACTTCGGTGCCCTCAGCTTTCTCGCCGATGTGGAGCGCCTGTTTGCACGAGAGCATCACGGTGTAGCGGAGCACCGAGTTGCTACCCGAAGATATCTGCATTGCATTTACGTTGCCGCTGCCGATGAGAGTGCCACCTTCGAAATTGGTGGGTGCGGCGCCGGCCACATTCCCTTTTGAGCCGAGGTCAAAGAGATACTGCCCTGTGAAGCTGCGATTGGGGGAGAAGACAGCGAAGTTGGCCAGACGGAGAGACACGTTCTTGCCAGGTTCGGAGGAGGTGCGGATGGTGCGTTTGATCTGGTATTCGCCGTCGGGTATATAAATTGTTGCGCCCGGATTTTCGTCGATGATCTTCTGCAGCTGGGCGGCTACGTCGACATAGTCCGAAGAACCCAGTTCGGCCACGACGGTCTTACCGGGGAATGGCACGCTGGCGGCGTGGGTGCTCTTACGGCCATGCTGACGTGCCATGTCGAGGTAAATGGGATTGGACTCAACTATATACTGCTGGTGATAGGTGCCGGTGACCAGCGAGGGGTCTTCGATTACAAGATTGGTTATGGAGCCTTCGCCGTCATGAGTCTTCTCGGTGAGAATGCGGTTGTAGGTGGCCTGGTTGTTCTGGTTGAATTTCACGATTATGTTGCGTGCCTCGGCGTTGAAGCCTCCGTTGGGAAAAGAGAACACTTCATGACGTCGCTCTCCCGAGCGGGTCCAGTCTACGGTGAGGTTGTCGATGACTGGACGGCCGTTCCAGTTGGGATTCATGCGAAAGGCCTGCTGATAGTCGGTGATGTTGAAGTTCACAAACCAGTTGTCGGTGGACTGGCACTCCACTGCCACCGAACCCTCCATTATCTCGGGATTGTCAAGACTGATGTCGAAGTCGCGGCAATTTACGCCGCCTCCGTTAAAGTACATACCGGTCTGGCAGTTAGAGATTTTGATGTTTGCGAATATGTTGTCGTAGCCTGCGCATTTCATGCCCACGCTGCCGGACTTTCCGTTGCCGACGATGTTGAGATTGAAGATATCGGCATCGGACGATCCGCCGTTGGTGCCGTTCTTGATGTTGAAACCGAGTTTGGTGTTGATGATGTTGATGTTACGCACCTGGATGTTGCGGCCGCATTCCACGGCTATGCCTTCAGCCGTGCCCGAGCAGTCGATGGTGCCTCCGTCGATATAGTAAAAGTAACGGGCATCGGCTGTGGTGTTGAATTCATTCTTGGTGCCGAGGGTGATCATGGGTGCGCTGTGGTTCCACCCTCCGGCGGCTTTGAGCACGGCGTTGTCGTCGAGCTGAAGGGCTACCGTGCGGGTTGGTACAGCCGATGTGCGTATCGGATTGTAGAGGGTGTAAGTGCCCGCAGGAATGTAGATGGTCATGTTGGGACACTCGTCGATGAGAGCCTGCAGGGTCTCGCTGGCGTCACCATGAGTGGGGAGGTCGGCCACAAGCATTCCCGAGTAGTCGGTTAACCCGGTGGAAGCCTGGGCGACCATGCCGCAGAGCAACATGAAGGACAGGATTAATTTTTTCATATGGAATCAGATTTTATTTGCGCTCATTTGTTAGGTGAGGGGAAGTAATCGCGGTAGGAGTGGTCGGTGATGTTCTGCTCCGTATTTATGAATTCGTTGGATACGGTTCCCTTGCCACCCTTCTGACCGGCGTTGACCAGACCGTTGATGTCGCAGTGGTTGGTGAAATCGGTGCGCGAGTTGCTGAAATAGCTGTTGAAGGGTCCGTCGGTCTTGATGGCATAGTAGCTGTAGGGGAGGCCGAGCACGTTGGTGTAGTGATAGCAGAAGCAGTTGTTGAGCACGCTGGGGTTGGATTCGTTCTTGAGGTAGAAGCCGATCGAGAAGTGGTCGGGATAGTAATAGTCGTAGTAGTTGCCGCCTGCCTCGTCGATGACGCCGCATGTGCCTTCCCACGATTCTTTGTGGTTATAGGTGAGCGGGTGGATGTTGCGGGCGATGTTGCCGCTGGAGCGGAAGATCATGCCGTGGCGCACGTCGTTGATGCGCATGAGGTTGACATTGGTGTCGGGACCGTCGACAACCACGCCTACGCATTCGGGGGTGTACTGGCCTTCGGTGTTGGCAGCGAAGATGTCGGTGGCGACGGCATCTTTGCCGATGTGGATTGCTTCGGGAGCGTGGAGGAATGTGGTGTAGCGGATCATACCGTTTTTACCCGATGCCATGTTGACACCTTTTGTCTTGCCGAGGCAGTCGACTGTGCCTCCTTCGAGCAGTGTGGGTGCGTTGCCGGCGCAGTCGGCGCCGAGATCCATTAGATATTCACCCTGGAATCCGTCGAGGGGGAAGATAATGGCGAAGTTGGCCAGACGCAGAGCCACGTTCTTGCCGTTTTTGGAGGATGTGCGGAGAGTTTTGCCTAAGGCATATTTGCCGTCGGGGAGGTAGATGGTGGCGCCGGGATTGGCGTCGATGATATTCTGAAGCTGGTCGGCTACGTCGGTGCGGCCGTCGGCGTTGACGTTGGCTATGACGGTCTTGGAGGGGAGTTTGCGGAAAGAGGAGGCCATTACGTCGCCCGTTTTGGTCATGCGGCAGGCGGCGAGGTCGCGGTCGTCGTAGGCGCGCATGTAGCGGATGTGGTCACGGCCGGCGATGTCGGCGGGGTTGGAGATTTTGGTGTCCTGAGCGGCGATACGGCCCTTGCCGTCGTGCGATTTCTCGGTGACGATGTCGACAGGCTTGCCTGCGGTTTTCACGTTGAGGTTACGCACGAATGCATGGAATCCGCCGTTGGGATTGGCGAACACGGTGTGGCGGGGTGCCTTGCAACCCTTGAAGCTTACGGTGGTGTTGTCGACCAGCGGACGGAGGAAAGCCGCGTTCTCAAAGCTGAATGCCCGGGCGAACCCTTTCACGTCGAAATTGACAATCCAGTTGTCTGAGCAAAGGTCGAGCATGCCGCATGATTCGTTCTGGATGGCGGGATTGTTGCCGCAGGTGAGGTTGATGTCGCGGAACACGCCGCCGCCGCCATGAGAGTAGATGCCGATCTGCACGTCGGTGACGGTGATATTGCTGATGGTGTTGTCCCATCCATGGATATATACGCCGGTGCTCCCGGGCTGGTTGTTGCCTTTGATCGTGAGGTTGAAGATGTCGGCATCGGACGAGCCGCCGTTGGTGCCGTTGTTGATGGCGAAGCCGAGGGGGGTGTCGACGATGTTCATGTTGCGCACCTGGATGTTGCGGCCGCACTCCACGGCCACGCCTTTGGCCACGCCGGAGCAGTCGACGGTGCCGCCGTCAAGGAAGTAGAAATAACCCTGACGGGCTGTGGTGTTTTCCTCCTTGGGGGTGCCGAGGGTGATCATGGCTTTGTCGCTGTTCCACGAGGGCGCGGCTTTGAGCACAGTCTTGTCGCTTAGCTGCAGAGCCACTGTGCGGTCGGTTTTGCCGCATGTCCTGACGGGGTTTGCCATGATGTAGGTGCCGTCGGGAATATAGATGGTGCGATTGGGGTTGCTGTCGATGATTTCCTGAAGTCTGGCGCTGGCGTCGGAGCCGTCGGTGGGGAGGTTGGCAATGACGATTTTGCTCATGTCGGCATTCTTGGCGCCGGCAAATGTCGTTACCGAGGCTGCGCTGACGGTGGCTGTCGAAAGAGCCAGCAGTGTGGCTGTGATTAGGGTTGATCGCATGGTTGAATTGGTTATGAATGATTATTTTGTTTGAATTTCGGTAGCTGTGTAAAATCATGGCATGAAACCGGACGTAGTTCCGATTCCATGCCACGAAGTTAGCTTATTTTGATGATTAATACAAATAATCAGTCTTAAAATACACCTCTAATATAGGAGCGAAGTGCAATTTGACGAGAAATTACTTCTTTTTGCGAGATTTTTTCTTAAAAGTAGCGAAATGATCATCGGCCTGAGCCGCTTTTTTCTCTTTGGTGCGTCGGTCGGCGGCGCGGGCATAATCTTTGTCGGCTTCGGCGATTTCGCTGTAGATGCGTTTGCCGAGGAAGTCTGCGCCTTTGAGTGCGCCGACCACCCGGTGTGCGTCGGCTTTCTTGACATCGAAAAGCGAATAGGAGGGCATGAGGTCGATGCGACCCACGTCGACGCGCGGACCGTCGATGTTTTTGTTGAGAAGCTCTATGAGATTGCCGGCATAGAATCCGTCGCGTTTGCCTGCATTTATGAAAATTCGTTCCATCCCTTTCGAAGCGGTGCGGCGATCCTTGTCGAACTTGCCACCGGGCTTGTTTTCGTCGGCATGACGGCTTTTTTTCTCTTTTGATGGCTTCTCGTCGATGAAGTCGATCGAGGGGGCGTCTTTGTAATATTCGAGCAGGCGGTGGAACTCGAGCGAGAGCACACGTTTGATGAGATCTTCCGACGAAAGCCAGCCGAGTTTCTTGAGCACTCCGGGGATATATTTCTCCATCTCGGCATCGTCGACACGGGCGCGCTCGATGCGGTCGGCCAGAGAGAAGAGCTGTTTCTCGATGATATGTCGGGGAGTGGGCACCTCCTTGCGCTCGAATGTCTTGCCGATGATGCGCTCGATCTCGCGCAGACGGCCTTTTTCGCGCGAGTGGATTATGGCGATGGACACGCCCGATTTGCCCGCGCGGCCTGTGCGGCCCGACCGGTGGGTGTAGACGGCAGCGTCGTCGGGCAGACCGTAGTTGATTACATGCGAGAGGTCGTCGACGTCGAGACCGCGTGCCGCCACATCGGTGGCAACGAGCATTGTGATCACGCGGTCGCGGAATTTTTGCATCACCATGTCGCGCTGCTGCTGCGAGAGGTCGCCGTGGAGCGAGTCGGCGTTGTATCCGTCGCGGATGAGGTTTTCGGCCACTTCCTGGGTGTCGCGGCGGGTGCGGCAGAAGATGATGGCGTAGATGTTGGGGTTATCGTCGGCGATGCGTTTCAGAGCGAGGTATTTGTCGCGGGCGTTCACCATATAATATATGTGGCGCACATTGGCGGCTCCTTCGTTGCGGGTCCCGACCACGAATTCCTCGGCATCGTGCATGTATTTCTTGGCGATGCGGGCGATCTCTTTGGGCATTGTGGCCGAGAACATCAGCATCTTGCGGTCGTCGGGCACTGCGGCGAGGATTTCGTCGATTGAGTCGAGGAAGCCCATGTTGAGCATTTCGTCGGCTTCGTCGAGAATCACGGTGTGGACATTGTCGAGCTTCACTACGCCGCGCTTGATAAGGTCGATGAGGCGTCCCGGGGTTGCCACAATCACCTGCACGCCTTCGCGCAGGGCGCGTATCTGGCTTTCGATGCTCGAACCGCCATAGACGGGGAGCACCTTCACGTCGGGGAGATATTTCGAAAAATCGGCAAGGTCGGATGCGATCTGCAGACAGAGTTCGCGGGTGGGGGAGAGGATAAGAGCCTGGGGAGTGTGGTTTTCAGGGTTGATACGCTGGAGCACGGGGAGTCCGAAAGCGGCAGTCTTTCCCGTGCCGGTCTGGGCGAGCGCCACCACGTCGCCCTCTTTGTTGAGCAGATGGGGTATCACCCTTTCCTGCACGGGCATGGGGTTCTCGAATCCCAGCTCTTCGATGGCTCGGCGCAGGGGTGCGCTGACGCCTAATTCTTCAAATGTCATGATATGTTGTGTATGTAAATGTTCGATATATGGTAATATTCCACAAATATACAACAAAAAAACAGGCCGGGAAAGCTATCCGCAGCCTGTTTTTATAATTTATTTGTTTTTGGCCGGTTATCCGGGCAATATGTAGGAATCAGAAATCAGGGCAGTATGTGGGAAATCAGAAATAGAAGTGGACATGTTTGGGGTAGAAGAGCATGGCGCTCCCGGTCTCCTGTGCCACTGCTTCGCCGCAAGATTCCTGAACGATGGCCAAAGCAAAACGCATGGCGGCCGACGGGCCGTTGGCGGTGATCAGGCGGGGGGTGGCGACCACGGGAGTGTCGCGCACTGTGGCGTTTGTCATCTTTTCTTCAAATCCGGGATAGCAGGTGGCTTCCTTGCTGTCGAGAATGCCTAAAGGAGCGAGTACCACAGCCGGCGAGGCGCAGATAGCTGCGATTTTGCCCGCTTCGGCCTGGTTGACCAGCAGAGTGTTGAGAGGTGCGAATTCCGAAAGGTTGACGGCGCCGGGCATACCTCCCGGCAGAATGAGCCATTCGGGTGTGATAAAATCGGTTTCCTCATATAGCAGGTCTGCCACAAGGGGGATTCCGTGTGCTCCGACTACGGTAAGGGAGCCGGTTATAGAGACTGTCTTGACGTTCATGCCGGCGCGACGGAGCACGTCGACTACAGTGATAGCTTCCAATTCTTCAAAACCGGTTGCAAGGAATAAATAAGAGGTGTTCATGACTCAGTAGATGAAAGATTAGTGTGTGGGGGTAGTTAGTGTTGGTTCTACGGTTTAAATATTAAAACAAATGATTAGGTTAGTTGTTCTCAAATGTAGAATATTTTTCTTATATTTGCAATAAATAATAGAATAACTATCTGATTGTAGCCAAATGTTCCACAAAATTCGACTTCCTGACCTGAAACCTCTTTCATCCGTCGTCCGCAGCTCTCTGGCCATCGCTATGCTTGTGGCCATCGGCATCGCCGCGGGAGGGTGCGGGCAGCGGAACAAGTGGTACAAAAGTGCGGGCGCCGTGTGGAACACCACTTACACCGTCACCTACGAGGCGCCCCGCGATCTGTCAGACTCCATTCAGGCTGTTTTTCGCGAAATTGACAATTCGCTTTCAGTGTTCAACAAGACCTCGCTGGTGACGCGCATCAACAATAATGACTCTACGGCGCTTGCCGACATACATTTCAGGCGGGTGTTCGATATGTCGGTGGATGTGAACCGCCGCGGCAAAGGGCTTTTCGATCCTACGGTGGCTCCTTTGGTGAATCTGTGGAAATTCGGCAACACCGGTAAGATCAGCCCCGACAGTGTCTACGAACCAACCCATGCGCAAATCGACAGTGCCCTTGCCTTTGTAGGGCTGGCCGGGTGCTCGATCACGCCCGGGGGGCGTGTTGTCAAGAAGCATCCCGCCACATCGTTCAACTTCTCGGCGGTGGCCAAGGGGTATGCCTGCGACGTTTTGGCCGAGATGCTCCGGCGCAACGGCTCGGGAAATGTGATGGTGGAAATCGGCGGCGAGGTGACGGCGTTCGGCCATTCGCCGCGCGGCGACAGCTGGCGTCTGCAGATCGACTGCCCGGTGGATCAGAGCGATGTGCCGACCCATGAGGCTATAGATTATCTTGAAATCACCGATTGCGGGGTGGCCACTTCGGGCAACTACCGCAACTATCACGAGAGCAGTTTCGGACGGGTAGGTCACACCATCGATCCCGTGACCGGTTACCCGCGGGTCAGCAACATACTTTCCGCCACTGTGATAGCTCCCGATTGCGCACTGGCCGATGCCTGGGCTACGGCCGTGATGGCGGCTCCGACTGTGGCGGAAGCGGATTCGCTGCTGCGTGCCGCCGGTCTGAATGCGCTGATTATCACTTCCGACAGCGTGCCGGGCCGTTACCGTTTCTTCCGTGTGCAGCACGAGACGCCCTGAAATTTTTATTTTGCAAGCTCAAATAAACGATGCTTTTGCCGATTCCTCGCCGGCAAAGCACATTGCCGGAAACGCAAAAGAAAAGGCTGTCTCACGACAGCCTTTTCTCTTTATCTTTAACCTTAAATCTAATACCATGAAAAAACACAGTGCAAATATAGTATTTATACTCTTGAAACGCTTAAGGGGAGGGAAGGTTCGGAAGATTTACGACTTTAACTTTTATTAACACGCTATGAAATGTAAAATGCACCGCCAATTCAACAAAAAGGGCTAACTTTATAGCATCGAAAAAACCGCCCCTGAGGCTCAGGCCGCAGGCGTGGCAGTCGCTTTTGTCTTCCGGATAATTTCACACCCGAAAAATATACACTTAATATATATGAGAATCAGAATTCTTGTTATCGATGACGAGGAATCTTACTGCGAGATTCTGAAGTACAACCTTGAGCGCGAAGGCTATGAGGTCGACACTGCCGAATCGGCCGAGGATGCCCTGAGAATGGATCTGGCATGCTATCAGCTGATGATTGTCGACATCATGATGGAGCGCCTGAGCGGCTTCGACTTCGCAAAACGTGTGCGCAACAACCGCGCCACGGAAAACACTCCCATCATCTTCTGCTCGGCTCTCAACGGCGAAGACGACACGGTGATGGGGCTGAACATCGGCGCCGACGACTATATCACCAAGCCTTTTGTTATCGCCGAGGTGATTGCGCGTGTGAGAGCCGTGCTGCGCCGCTCGCATGTGGCCCAGCAGGTCGCCTACAATGTGCAGCAGAACAATTACGAGCCCGACATCACTTTCCGCACCCTCCGTCTCGACCGCAACAACAAGACATGCTATATCGACGGCCGCGAGGTGGGGCTGACACGTAAGGAATTCGATATGCTGCAGTTTTTCCTGACGCATCGCGAACGTATTCACGCCCGCGAAGAGATTATGCGTCAGGTGTGGACCAATCAGGAGGTTACGAACCGCGCTATCGACACCAATATAGTGCGTCTGCGCCAGAAACTGGGCGCCTATGGCGACAACATCGTCACCAAAGTAGGCTTCGGCTACGGCTTCAAGGCTGACGTCTGATCTCCTGGCCACCCTCTCTGCGTGTAAATAAGCCAGTGATCATCCCCTCGAAATAACTTCCTCACCCTCAGGACATCGAACTAAAGGTGAGTTGAAAAGAAAAGGTGAGTTGAAAAGAAATCTAAAATATCAGCTGAAGCTGTTTCTGATTTCCGAAGTATGTCTGCTTTTGGTGATCGGTGCGTTTTCCATTTTGGAATACAGCCACGTGAAACGGTTTCGAATAGCATCTCTGGGCAACTCGGTGACGCTCGCCGTGGGCAACATGATTACCCTCTACGAGAGTGACGGCGACATGGCTCCGTTCATGTCGTATCTGGAGCAATATATACAGGATTCGCCCCTCGATGCGATCAACCTGTCGATCTACGACAAGAAAACCGGCGAGCTGAAGTATTCCCGCGGACCGGTGGTGCTCACCGCTCCCGAAGGTGTGGAGCTGACCGAACCCGACGTGAGGGCCAACGACACCAAGGTGCTGCAGGCTTTCAACGCCAAAATGCCCGACGGCAACGAGGCGTTTCTTTACTGTCAGGGCGTGTCGAAAGACGGACGCATGCTCATCCACGCCTATCTGCCCAATACATCGCTGGTGAGCGAATCGATCAGCGTGGGTGCGGCTTTCTGGCTCATAGCCCTTGCTGTGGCCATCGGAGGCTCCGTGGCGGCGTGGGTGATCACCTCGCACCAGGCTCGAAACATCGAACTGCTCCATCAGTTTGCCACCCGCGCGGCAACCGACCGCGAGTTCATTCCCATGGGCGATTTCCCCTCGGATGAGATCGGCGAGATTTCGCGTCAGGTCATCGCAATCTACAACTCGCGCATGCAGGCCAACATGCGCCGCGAGCGCGAACATGCCATTGCCCTGAAAGCCATAGAGGAGCGCAACAACCTCAAACGGGTGCTCACCAACAACATCTCCCACGAGCTGAAAACTCCGGTGGGCATCATCAACTCATATCTCGAGATGATACTCGCCGACCCCGAGATGAGCACCGATCAGCGTAACTATTTTCTTTCCAAGACAAAAGCCAATGTCGACAGGCTCATCTCGATTATCAACGACATGTCGATGATGATGCGTCTGGAGGATGCCAAGAGCACCATCCAGATGAGCGAGATCGATTTCTATGATATGGTGAGCAATTTTGCCGACGAGATGATCCAGAGCGGCATCATGGGCGACATGACGTTTGATGTCGACCTGCCGCCTGACTGTCGTGTGGTGGGCAATCAGGATCTGATCAACGGTTTCCTGAGCAATCTCACAAAGAATGCCCTGGCATATTCGGGCGGTTCGAAAGTGTCGCTGTCGATGATCGGCAAAAACGACGAGTTCTGCATCTTCTCATTTTCCGACAACGGCAGCGGAGTGGCCAACGAACACCTGGCACACCTGTTTGAGCGCTTTTACCGCGTGGACAAGGGGCGCTCGCGCAAACTGGGAGGCACCGGACTGGGGCTGCCCATCGTGAAAAACTCCATCAACACCATGGGGGGCAGCGTGTCGGTGCGCAACCGCAAGGGGGGCGGTCTGGAGTTTATCTTCACCCTGCGCCGTGCAGGCGCTCCCGGCAATGCCTCGACGCCATCCGCAACAGAAGGGCAGGCCGCGCCGGGAACAGAAGACAGCGGTCTGATTCTGGTTAACAAGTCCGTTGTCCATGACGTGACGGATGCGGGCGTGCCGTCATCCGTGTAGGGTTCTCCGGCAATATTCCGGCTCGCCGCGCGTTATATTATGGAAGCCCTCAAGCGGCTCAGATGACTTCATGAACAATACACTGCACTGATGAGAAAACCGGGCTTTGCGCGTATGCTGTGGTTTCTGGTGGCCGTGGCCATGGTGGCTTCGGCTTTCTCGTCATGCTCGCCGCGCAAAAACAACGCCGCCACCCGCAAATATCAGGCGTTCATCACGCGCTACAACATCTATTTCAACGGCGACACCCACTACAAGGAGACTCTGAAAGAGATGGAGGAGAGCTATGCCGACGACTATTCCGACCTGCTCTATATCCACCCCGCCGAGGCTCATTCCAATCCCAAGGCACCGCAGCCCAAGGGGAATTTCGACCGTTCGATCGAGAAGGCGCAGAAGGCCATCCAGCTGCGCAGCATCAAGAAAAAGCCGCGCAAACAGCCAGGCAAGCAGTCGTCGCCCGCCTATCGCGAGTGGATGAAGCGCGAGGAGTATAATCCTTTCCTGCACAATGCATGGATGATGATGGGCCGCAGCCAGTATCTCAACGGCGATTTCCTCGGTTCGGCTTCCACATTCTATTATATCTCGCGCCACTTTTCGTGGCTTCCCAAAACAGTTGTGGAGGCCCGTCTGTGGGAGGCGCGCTCATATCTGGCCATGGACTGGCTTTTCGAGGCCGAAACCATCATCAACCGCATCAAACCCGACACTGAGCTGACCACCAAATCGTCGCGCGAACTATATTATACCGCGCGTGCCGAACTCATGATCAAGGAGCAGCAGTGGGACGAGGCGGCCGCAATGCTTCGCAAGGCTCTGAAATATGTGTCGAAACCTCAGAAGGTGCGTCTCAATTTCCTGTTAGGGCAGGTGCTGTCGCGGGCCGGACGCAAAGAGGAGGCCTACAAGGCATTTCAGGCCGCCGGATCATCCTCTACGGCCACCTACCGCACCAAATTCAACGCCCGCATAAAGCAGAGCGAAGTGTTTGCCGGCAACGATATCACCAAGGAAGTTAAGGCGTTGCGGCGCATGACCCGCTACGGCCGCAACAAAGATTATCTCGATCAGATATACTATGCCATCGGCAATCTTTACCTCTCGCGCGGCGACACCCTCCACGCCATAGAGAATTATGAGCTTGCTGTGGAAAAATCGACCCGCAGCGGCATCGACAAGGCGCTTGCGCAAATCACCCTCGGCGGTCTCTATTACGACAACCGGCAATATGCCAAGGCGCAGCCATGTTATGCCGAGGCTCTCCCTCAGATCCCCGAGACTTATCCCGGCTATTCCATACTTAAACGGCGCAGCGACATCCTCGACGAACTTGCGGTGTATTCGCAGAATGTGGAGTTGCAGGACTCGCTTCTGCGGCTGTCGGCCATGCCTCCCGATCAGCTTAACAAGGTGATTGACAACATTATCGACCAGCTGAAAAAGAAGGAAAAGGAGGAAGCCGAAAGTGCCGCCCGCGAGGAGTATATGGCCAACCGCGACAAAAACAACCTCACCGACCAGAACAATCAGGTTTTTACCATGAACAACGGAGATGATTCATGGTATTTCTACAACACGGCCACGAAAAATGCGGGCCGCACCGAATTCCAGCGCCGGTGGGGCAACCGAAAACTCGAGGATGACTGGCGACGCCGCAACAAACAGACATTCAATTTCAACGATTTCGGCGCCCCCGCCACGGAGGAAGCCGAGGCAGGTGCCGAGGGGGATGGCATGCCCGCCGACACCGTGGCAGCGCCCGACGAGGAAACCCTCAAAAAGGAGAACGATCCTCACTTCCCCGAATATTACCTCAAACAGATTCCCCGCACCGACCTCGAGAAGCAGACCGCCAACGACATCATCCAGGAGGGTCTGTACAATATGGGTGTGATTCTCAAAGACAAGATGGAGGATTTCCCCGCAGCGGAGGGGGAATTCCAGTCGTTGCTCACCCGCTACCCCGACAATATCTACCGCCTCGACACATATTATAATCTCTATCTCATGTTTATGCGTGCGGGCGACACCGCCAAGGCCGAACGCTACCGGCAGCTGATTCTCAGCGAGTTTCCCGATTCGAAATATGGCATGGCGCTGCGCGATCCCGACTATATCGGTTCGCTGCGCCGCATGGCGGAGAATGAGAACCGATACTATGATCAGGCGCTCGAGGCATATCTCGACAACAACAATGCCCGCGTGCATGAAATCTACGCAAAGGTGTCGAATGATTTCCCCCTCTCGAAACTGATGCCCAAATTCATGTTTCTGGAGGCTCTTACATGTGTCACCGACCATAAGCCCGAGGAATTCAAGCAGATACTGATGCAGATGCTCGAACGTTACCCCGACACCGACCTCACCGAATATGCCTCCTCCTACCTCAAGGGGCTTGCCGAGGGACGTAAGCTCATGACCGGCGCGGGCAACATGCGCGGCATGCTGTGGGATATAAGGCTGGGCAACGACTCCCTGCCTGTCGATACGTCCGCTGTCAAGTTTGAACTCGATCCGTCGCAGCGACAGCTGCTGGTTTTCCTCTATCCCACGGATGTCATCAGTCCCAACGCGCTCCTTTTCGATGTGGCGCGCCACAATTTCTCATCGTTCGTGGTGAAGGATTTCGACCTCGAGCAGATGAATTTCGGGCGGCTGGGATTGCTGATAGTCAAGGGATTCGATAACCTTAACGAGGTTAACCACTATCTGAAGGTGCTCAATGCCTCGCAGACGTTGAAACTGCCGCCCGAGGTGCGTCCGCTGGTGATTTCCGAGAAGAATTTCGACACGCTGCTGCAGAGCGGCAGTTCGTTCGAGACCTATTTCAATTACATGCGCGACAAGACCTACACCGACACCCAGGAACGTGTGCTTCCTTCGGATTTCTTTGAACATGAGCCGCCAGGTGAGGCTCCCGAAGGCTTCACCCCCGATCAGGAACAGACCGACAGCGATACACTTCCACCTGATGAAGAAATTCCCGCTCCCGAGCCGCCTGCTGCTCCTGCTCCGAAAACTCCTGCGCCAAAAGCGCCGAAGAAGCCGGTGCCGAAACCGCAGAAAGCACCTGAACCGAAGAAGACACCGGAAGCTCCCAAGCCTGCGGTGCCGGCACCGCCTACACCGCAGAAGCCCGTATTGCCGGAATATCCCGAAGGGAGCGAGGGCGACGATCCGCTGTTTGAATGATTTTTTTACGCACTACGATGAGCGACTACAATATCCTGTGGGCCGATGATGAGATTGACCTCCTGAAGCCCCACATCCTCTTCCTGAAATCGAAAGGCTACGAGCCGGTGACGGTCAACAATGGCCGCGACGCTCTCGAGCTTGTGGCCTCGCGTCATTTCGATCTGGTGATTCTCGATGAAAACATGCCCGGTCTCACCGGACTGGAGACTTTGCAGCGTGTGAAGGAAATATCGCCGCAGACGCCCGTGATCATGATCACAAAGAGCGAGGAGGAGAATATCATGGATCAGGCCGTGGGAAACAAGATCGCCGATTACCTGATCAAACCGGTGAATCCCATGCAGATTCTTATGTCGATCAAGCGCAACCTCCACAGCGATCGGCTGGTAAGCGAGACCGCCGCCGACGCTTATCGCCGAGAGTTCCCCTCGATTTCCCAGATGATCAACAGTGCCGACTCCATAGAGCAATGGTATGCCGTCTATGAGAAGATCGTTGGGTGGGAACTGCGACTGGCTGCCGCCGATACCAATATGGATGAGCTGTTGAGAATGCAGCGCACCGAGGCAGAGTCGGAATTCTGCAAATTTGTCCGCCGCAACTATCAGCAGTGGGTGACCACCGACAGCCACCCTGTGATGTCCGACTCGGTGTTCCGTCGGTCGGTGATGCCTCTGCTGGATGAGGGTGAGAAGGTGTTTTTTGTGGTAATAGACAATTTCCGTCTCGATCTGTGGCTTTCGGTCAAACCGCTTCTTGCCGACTATTTCACGGTGGAGGAGCAGCTCTACACGTCGATACTCCCGACGGCCACACAGTATGCCCGCAACGCCATCTTCTCCGGACTTATGCCGGTGGAGATCGCCCGCATGTTTCCCCATCTGTGGGTCGACGAGGATGAGGAGGAGGGTAAGAATCTCAACGAAAGCGAGCTGGTGGAGACCCAGCTGAAACGGTTCCGGCGCAACTGCCGCTTCTCATATAACAAAATCAACGATTCCGACAGCGCGGCCCGGCTGGTACGTGAGTTTGCCAACCTGCGCGACTACGACCTCAATGTGGTGGTGCTCAATTTCATCGACATGCTTTCGCATGCCCGCACCGAGAGCCGGATGATACGCGAGCTGGCCCGCACCGACGCCGCATACCGGTCGCTCGCCGAGTCGTGGTTCCGGCATTCGCCCGCGCTTGAGCTTTTCAGGCTCATCGCCCGCTCGGGGTGCAAGGTGGTGCTTACCACCGATCACGGCACCATCCGAGTCGACAGCCCGGTGAAGGTGGTGGGCGACCGCAACACCAACACCAATCTCCGCTACAAGGTAGGCAAGAATCTGGGCTACAACAGCAAGCAGGTCTATGAGATAAAGAACCCGGGACAGTTTGGCCTCCCCTCGCCCAATATCTCCTCAGCCTATATTTTCGCTTTAAACAACGACTTTTTCGCATACCCCAACAACTACGGTTACTATGTTCAGTACTACGCCGATACCTTTCAGCACGGCGGTATCTCCATGGAGGAGATGCTTGTGCCGTTGGTAACGCTGACGCCGCGCTGACACGGATGAGACCTACGGATATCCATGACAATTAAGATCGTTTTAAGATATGAAACACGAAATACGCATCAAATCAATCGAGGGGCTGCCCGCTGCCGCCCGCGAATTTGCTGCCCTGATGGGCGACGAGACCGTCTATGCATTTCACGGTGAAATGGGTGCCGGAAAAACCACGTTTATCCGCGCTCTTGTGGAGCAACTCGGCGTAGACCCCGAGGAGGCCAATTCACCGTCATTTTCCATTATAAACGAATATCGCTCCGACACCACTGCCGAACTGATCTATCACTTCGACCTCTATCGTCTGGAATCGGTCGACGAGGCTCTGGAAATCGGTGTGGAGGATTATTTTGACTCCGGTGCTCTATGTCTGCTCGAATGGCCCGAGCGCATTGAGGCGTTGCTGCCCGATGATACGGTGGTGGTGAAAATCACCGTCGATCCTGCCGACAATTCACGTCTGCTCACCGTCAATATCCCTGACTGAGAGGCTGTGGCGGGCGTCGTTTCCCTTCATCACGAAATTTATCATCTCGACGAGGTAGACTCCACTTCGTCGTGGCTGCGCCGTCGGTTGGCCGAGCGGCCTTTGCCCTCATTTTCCTATGTCACCGCCCGCTTTCAGACCGGCGGACGAGGACAGCGAGGCAACAGCTGGGAGTCGCAGGCAGGCAAAAACCTGCTCCTTTCGATGGTTTTCCGTCCCGAAAGTATGATAACGCCGCGGCGGCAGTTCCTGATTTCGAAGGCGGTGACGGTGGCGGTGGCTGAGGCTGTAGAGGGGTTGCTCCGTTCTGCCGGCACTCATCCGCCGGTAGAGATAAAGTGGCCCAACGACATATACATCGCTGATCGGAAAATCGCCGGTATCCTTATCGAGAATTCCATCGAGACCGCCGTGGATATGGAGCCGCGCATCGGTCACACAACAATCGGTATAGGCCTTAACGTAAATCAGCGCGAGTTCACTTCTCCTGCGCCCAATCCCGGATCGCTGATACAATTCTCAGGCAGATCCATCAGCCTGCTGACAGCTGAAAGCGTGCTCGTGGAGTGCCTTGCCCATTCGCTGCGACGGCTCGACGCAATGATTGCAACGGATGCCACGACTGCTCTCGACAGTGAATATCGCCGGCGCCTGTGGCGGGCAGAGGGATATTATCTGTGGCGTGCGCTTATCCCCTCGCTGGCGCCTGCTCCCACCGCGCAGCGTTTGTCTGCCGGGCAGGCGTGCACTGACTATGCTTCTGTTGCCGATGCCGAGACATCCCAAGCCGATAATGATATTTTTGAGGCCGCGATAGTGTCGGTGGCCGATGACGGCCCTCTCACGCTCCGCCTTCGCTCAGGTCTCCTCCGCACATTCGCCTTCAAGGAAATCACCCCGATCCTTTCCCCCGATCAAGGAATGCGGCCTCAAGTGATGCAGTCTTAACGGGAATGCCGGAAACATCAGGCGAATTTTGCTTTGATCACACTAAAATTGACCAAGTCAGGAAAATTTTTCCCTCCTGATTTGGATTATTTGCGGAATTATTATAATTTTGTATTCGATTCAATATTGATATTAATTCAGATGAAGCATGTTTACAGCACGACAGAACTGATGAAGATGCTCGCCGACGCGGGTATCCGGCCGTCTGTGCAGCGACTTGCCATACTGGAATATGTATCGGCGGACAAATGTCATCCTACAGCCGATGAAATTTATGCGAATCTGGTTAAAGATAACCCCATGCTGTCGCGGACCACGGTTTTCAGCAATGTAAGGCTTCTTGCAGAGAAAGGTCTTGTCAATGATATCGACATATTGTCTGATTCCACCAGATACGACACGCCTACCGATCCTCCTCATGCCCATTTCATGTGCAGGAGATGTCATCGTATTTTCGACATTCCTTTAAGCAGTCCCCTTCCGGTGACCCCGGAGGGATTTAATTGCGACAATGTGAATGTCTTCTTCAAGGGGCTTTGCCCTGACTGCTCTGAAAATGCTGACAATGAAACGGAATTATCGTAAAAAACTTATTCACCCAATAAACACTACTAAAATGAAAGATTTGAAAGGAACAAAGACCGAACGTAACCTTCAGGAGGCGTTTGCCGGCGAGTCTATGGCCCGCAACAAGTATTCATATTTCGCTTCCAAGGCGCGTAAAGACGGCTACGAGCAGATCGCCGCAATTTTCGAAGAGACAGCCAACAACGAGAAGGAACATGCCAAACTCTGGTTCAAGCTGCTCAATGGCGGCGAGATCAGCGACACTATGGACAATCTGCGCGCAGCTGCGGAAGGCGAGAACTTCGAATGGACCGAGATGTACGCCAAGATGGCTGAGGAAGCCGAGGCCGAGGGTTTCCCTGAAATCGCTTTCCGTTTCCGCGCCGTGGCAGCTATCGAGCAACACCATGAGGAGCGCTACCGCCGTTTGCTTCAGAACATCGAGGAGGGCATTGTCTTCTCGCGCGAGGGAGACACAGTGTGGATCTGCCGCAACTGCGGACATATCCATATCGGCAAGAAAGCGCCTGAAGTTTGTCCGGTCTGCCACCATAAACGCAGCTTCTTCGAGATAGAGGCTAAAAATTATTGAAATTTTGGGAGCGAGACTTTAACAAATGTAGTTCTCGGCTCTTCAATATCTTATGGACATGAACAGATAACAGGAGAGCCTGTTATAGCATACGATCAGTTATAGATATTGTGTTTACCGAAAAAGAAAAACGGGGCGTCAATCACGACGGCCCGTTTTCTGGGATAATGATGTATCTTTAATTTACTTTGCTCTAATACTATGAATTGTAGACTGTGCTTTTTTGGTATGGTGATTTAAGTGCTGTTAACTTGGTTGGTTGCAATCACAAGGCTGATGCCATCGGATTACGTTGCAAAATTAGCGTGCTGTTATTACACTTGTGTTACATCTGAAATACAATATTGCAACGATTTTTAAATTAACCTTATTTAACAATACGACCGCTCTTTATAACCAAAATTACAGATAAAAATTAAAATCGGTGGCGTCTGTACATGAAAAATTGAGTATATTTGCACTATAAATTCAAACCATTAATTGTCATCATGTCAACATCCTCCCGTTTTTCGGGCTTTGCGCTTGCTACCGGCGCTGCCCTGATGATGCTTACAGGCTGCTCCAAAAAGCTCAGCCCTTTTCAGGCAGATTATTTTACCGTAAATCCTAATCCTCTTGAAGTGGTAGGCGACAAGGTGCCCGCCACTGTCACCGCCAACATCCCTGCCAAGTTCTTTGTAAAGAACGCTCAGGTGACTGTAACTCCTTATCTTACCTATGAAGGTGGCGAAGTCGCATCCCAGCCTTATTCATTCCAGGGCGAGAAGGTGCGCGGCAACTCTCCCGTTGTCAGCTATGACCAGGGCGGCAACGTCACGATTCCCGTGATGTATAATTTCGACCCCGTGATGCTCAAATCGCAGCTCGAGCTGGCTTTCACAGTGCAGCAGGGTAGCAAACAGTATGTGCTTCCCCGTGTGACCGTGGCCGATGGCGTTGTGGCAACCGCCGCACTCGCCGACGCCGGCACTGTCAACCCCGCACTCGCTCCCGACAAATTCCAACGCATCATCAACGAGAAATATGACGCTGACATCCACTTCCTGATCAATCAGGCCAATGTACGCGCCAACCAGACCATAACTTCGGAAATGGGCCGTCTGAGCGAGAAGATGATCGCCACCCAGGGCGATTCAACCCTGCAGCTTGCCGAGGTGAACATCTCCTCGTATGCTTCGCCCGAAGGTTCGCTCGATTTCAACACCAAACTGGCCGAAAAGCGCGAGCAGACCACTCAGGCTTTCCTGAAAGACCGCATGAAGAAAGACAAGGTGACAGAGTTCGGCGAACTTACCGCCAACTTCACTCCCGAGGACTGGGAAGGCTTCCAGAAACTTGTTGCCGCCAGCAACATTCAGGACAAAGAGCTTATCCTGTCGGTTCTCTCGATGTATAAAGACCCCGAGCAGCGCGAACAGGAGATCCGCAACCTCTCCTCGATTTTCGATCAGCTCGCCGACCAGATTCTTCCCCAGCTGCGTAAGAGCCGCATCACCGCTTCGATCAACGTAATCGGCAAGAGCGACGATGAAATCCGCAACCTCCTTGCCAACGACCCCTCGAAACTCAATGTCGAGGAGATGCTCTATGCCGCAAACCTCTGCGACAACAACGCCGACAAGATGGCTGCCTACAAAAAGGCTGTCAGCCAGTATCCCGATGACTACCGCGTATACAACGACCTCGGTCTCACTCAGTATGTTGCCGGCGACTATGCAGCCGCCCAGAAGAGCTTCGCTCAGGCTGCCCGCCTCAATCCCGCCGCTGCCGAGCCTCAGATGAACCAGGGCCTTATCTCGCTGGTCAACAAAGATTACCGCGCCGCCAACCAGAAATTCGGTTCCGCTGCCGGTCTGAATGAACTCGGCGATGCCATGGGCACATATTATCTCATGACAGGCGACGTCAACAACGCCGTTAAGTCGTTCGGCTCCGCCAAGACCAACAACGCCGCTCTCGCCCAGATTCTCAACAAGGATTACAGCAAGGCCAAATCGACCCTCGGCGCCATCAACAATCCCGATGCCGTGACATACTATCTCACCGCTGTGCTCGGCGCCCGCACCAACAACGACAAGATGGTTCAGAACAACCTCCGCCAGGCTGTGAAACTCGACCGCACCCTTGCTGCCCGTGCAGCCAAGGATCTCGAGTTCAAGAACTTCAATGTCGCTTCCATCCTCTGATTCCGTTAATGTGTTATGGCCGGGCATCGCAGCCCGAACGTAAACTATAATCTAAAAAGGGCGCCTCTGTTTTGGGGGCGCCCTGTTTTGACCTATGACTTTCAGATTCAACACCCTAATGACAAAAACGGCTCGCCGCACCGCCGTTTCTCTTGTGTTCGCTATGGCGGCGGCAGCCGGCCAGCTGCTCGCTTCATGCAGTTCGTCAAACCCGGCCGAACCTTATCCCGAACCCAATGAACAGCCCGGCGGCAACATGGCGATTCCTGCGGCAAGGCTTATGGAGGTGAAGACCCCCTCGGGCCTGCGGCAGCAGATGGTGGAGTATACCGGCATGACAGTGTCGTTTAACCGCGACACCCACGATCCCAATTATGTGGTGTGGGAGCTTACACGCGAGGAGGCCAATGGCACTGTGCCGCGCACCGATAATTTCATGGCCGACGAGAATGTGCCCGGTTCGGCTCTGCCGACCGACTATCGCAACTCGGGTTACGACCGTGGCCACATGGCTCCGGCAGGCGACATGAAATGGCATGTGCAGGCCATGCGTGAATCATTCTATATGACCAACATGTGCCCCCAGTCGCCCGACCTCAACCGCGGGGCGTGGGAGAAACTTGAAGAGAAGTGCCGCACCAAAGCACGCGAGGATGAATCTCTGATTATCATCTGCGGCCCTATCTTCGACGAGTCGGGACCCGCCGCCCGGATAGGGCAGACGGGCGTGGCTGTGCCGCAACGCTTTTTCAAGGTGATACTCGCACCCAAAGCCGAGCGACCTTATGCCATCGGATTCATTATGCCTAACGGCTATGTGGAAGATGGCATGCAGGAGGCGGCTGTCAGTGTCGACGAAGTGGAGGCCGCCACCGGCTATGACTTCTTTTCGGCTCTCCCCGACGATACCGAGGAACTGCTTGAAAGTCGCTGCGACTTCCAGACGTTCTCCCGTTCCAGTGCTCCGCGCACCACGAAATCGACCTATAGCGACGACGAACTGCGCCAACTGCGCAAGCTACGCGAACTGCTACGCTGAGCGGGGTAGCAGTGTTTCTGCCGCCGTTTAAGCGACAATAGAACTTATAGCCAGATTAGATAGGCGGCAAGAATGCCGCCTCCCCACAACCGCCGCTCAATAGGCCTCTCCCAACGCCTTCACAAACGTATGGTATCGGTGTTGGGCGGCGGTCTGAAAATGAGGGTGTACCAAAAAACTGAATTTTGGTACACCCTCATTCTTTGTGTTTTATATCGGTGACTTGAACTGAATTAGTTGTCGGCTTCGTCCATAGCCATGTAGTGCTCGCGGGGATGGTCGCAGGCGGGGCATTCGGCGGGAGGTTCGGTGCCTTCGTAGACGTAGCCGCAGACGAGGCATTTCCATTTGATGGGTTTCTCGCGTTTCCACACTGTGCCGGTCTCAACTTGATGGAGATAGCGTTCGAAGCGGGCGTGGTGGTGCTTCTCGATTTTGGCGATAGCCAGGAAGTGGGCGGCGATTTCGGGGAATCCCTCCTCTTTGGCCACCTTGGCCGCCTGGGTATACATTTCGAAGCCTTCGTTTTTCTCCTCTTCGATTGCGGTTTTCAGGTTGTTGGCTGTGTCGCCGATGATGCCGGCGTCGATGTCGGGAGTGAATGCCACTTTGCCGCCTTCAAGGAATTTGAAGAATACTTTGGCGTGGCGCAGCTCGTTGGCGGCGGTTTCGCGGAAGATTTCACCGATGGGGAAATATTTTTCCTTGTCGGCCTGGGCGGCATAGAATGTATAGCGGGAATAGGCCATAGACTCGGCCGCATACGACAGACCCAGCAGTTTTTCGGTCTGGGTGCCTTTGATAGATTTAGTGTTAGCCATTTCAGAGAAATTTTAGTTTTTACGGTTTGATGTTGAAAAACGTGGCGCGGACATGTGCCGCGCCGCGATGTTCATTAGATATAACCGTGAAACCCCTCTGAAAGTTGACTTCGGCGAAAAGAATTATGACGCTATGTCAAAATACGACACAGCACCCTCTGAGTGATTATTTTTCGCGCATGAATATGTTGACGGGGGTGCCGTTGAAATCCCAGTGCTCGCGGATCTGGTTCTCAAGGAAGCGGCGGTAAGGCTCCTTGACCCACTGCGGGAGGTTGCAGAAGAAGATGAAGGTGGGTACGAAAGCACCTTTGAGCTGGCTCACATATTTGATTTTCACATATTTGCCTTTGTTGGCGGGCGGGGGATAGTTGGCGATGGCCTCGAGCATTACCTTGTTGAGCTGCGAGGTGGGCACCTGCCGACGACGGTTCTTGTAGACGTCGACTGCGGTTTCGAGCACTTTGAAGATGCGCTGCTTGGTGAGTGCCGAGCAGAAAATCACCGGGAAGTCGGTAAATGGCGCGAACCGGTTGCGGATAGCCTCTTCGAAATGTTTCTGCGCCTTGATGGATTTGTCCTCGGCGATGTCCCATTTGTTGACGCAGACCACCAGGCCTTTCTTGTTTTTCTGTATGAGCGAGAAGATGTTGGCGTCCTGAGCCTCGATGCCGCGCGTTGCGTCGATCATGAGGATGCACACATCCGACGATTCGATGGCGCGGATCGAGCGGATCACCGAGTAATACTCGATGTCTTCGTTGACTTTCTGTTTCTTGCGGATGCCGGCGGTGTCGACAAGGTAGAAGTCGAAGCCATATTTGTTGTAGCGGGTGTAGATGCTGTCGCGGGTGGTGCCGGCGATGTCGGTGACGATGTGGCGGTCTTCGCCGATGAAAGCGTTGATCAGCGACGATTTGCCGGCGTTGGGACGTCCTACGATGGCGAATTTGGGTAGCTCCTCAAGCTCCTCGCCGGTGTCGGTAGGCTCGGGCAGTTTTCTGACGATTTCGTCGAGAAGGTCGCCGGTGCCTGAACCGTTGGCCGCCGATACGGGATAGGGATCGCCCAGACCGAGGCTATAGAACTCGGGCACGTTGTAAATCCACTCGTTTGAGTCGACTTTGTTGGCCACCAGAAGCACGGGCTTGCGCGATTTGCGGAGGATTTCGGCAACATGATCGTCGAGGTCGGTGACGCCGTTCTTTGCGTCGACCACGAAAATCACCTCGTCGGCCTGCTCGATGGCCACGGCTACCTGTTTGTTGATTTCCTCTTCGAAGATGTCGTCGGAGTTGACCACCCAGCCGCCGGTGTCGACGATCGAGAATTCGCGGCCACCCCATTCTACTTTGCCATACTGGCGGTCGCGGGTGGTGCCGGCCGTGGGGTCTACGATGGCCTGACGCGACTCGGTGAGGCGGTTGAAGAGGGTGGACTTGCCCACATTGGGGCGCCCTACGATAGCTACAAGCTGACTCATATCAGTAGATTAAGAAGTTGCTGAAACGATGGTGCAAATTTACGAAAAAAAAGCGAAGCGGCGAAATACACCGCTCCGCAAGCTGCCGCCGAGGGCGGATTATTCGATGTAACCGAATGCTTTGAGCTTGTTCTCGCGGTTGCGCCAGTTGGGCTCTACCTTCACAAACAGCTCGAGGTAAACGCTCTTGCCGAAGAATGTCTCGATATCCTTGCGGGCTTCGCGGCCCACTTTTTTCAGCATTGAGCCTGCTTTGCCGATGAGGATTCCTTTCTGAGAATCGCGCTCGACGTAGATGGTGGCCATGATGTGGATCGAGTGCTCCTTGTCCTCGAATTTTTCCACGAGCACCTCCACCGAGTAGGGGATCTCCTTGTCGTAGTTGAGCAGGATTTTCTCGCGGATGATTTCAGTGACAAAGAATCGGGCGGGTTTGTCGGTGAGGGCGTCTTTGCCGAAGTAGGGGGGCGAGGGGGGAAGCAGTTCCACGATGCGCGCCATCAGGCTGGAGGTGTTGAATCCCTCTTTGGCCGAGATGGGGAAAATCTCGGCGTTGGGGAGGATGGTTTTCCAGCGGTTGACAATCTCGTCGAGGTCGCTGTTGCCTTTGAGCAGGTCGATTTTGTTGATGACCAGCAGCACAGGCACTTTCTCTTTTGCCACTTTGGCCAGGTAGTCGGCATTTTTCTCCGGGTTTTCCACCACGTCGGTGACGTAGAGAAGCACGTCGGCGTCGGTGAGGGCGCCTTCGGCGAAATTGAGCATCGACTCCTGAAGCTTGTAGTTGGGCTTCAGCACGCCGGGGGTGTCGGAGAACACAATCTGATAGTCGGGAGAATTGACGATGCCCATGATGCGGTGGCGTGTGGTCTGCGCCTTTGAGGTGATGATGCTCACTCGCTCGCCCACCATGTCGTTCATCAGAGTCGATTTGCCCACGTTGGGGTTGCCCACGATATTTACGAATCCGGCCTTGTGTCCCTCCTTCACGGCGGGAGCCTGGCCTTCGGGGTCTTTTATTATTTCCTCCACTGATTTCACGTCGGGCTTAGCGCCGGAGTTGTTGTCGGGGAAGCTTTCGGCGATGACTTCGCTGAAAGTGGGATGGGAGGTTTTATTGTCGCTCATAGCTTTTCTTGTTTAGGTGTTCCAAATTTAAACAAAAACAGCACCATAAAAGATGCTGTTTTTGTGAAAATTTTTCATTTGGGCTGACATGTAGAGTCCCGGCGGGGTCAGATGGCCCAGACGAGATACATCGCGCCCCAGGTGAATCCGGCGCCAAAGGCGGTGAGGACAATCTTGTCACCTTTTTTGAGCCGGCTTTTGTATTCGTCGAGACAGAGGGGGATCGAGGCTGCCGATGTGTTGCCGTAGTGCTGGATGTTGACCAGAACTTTCTCTTCGGGGATTTTCACGCGCGAGCCTACAGCCTCGATGATGCGGAGGTTGGCCTGATGGGGCACATACCAGTCGATGTTCTCGCCGGTGAGGCCGTTGCGCTTCATCACGTCGAGGGTGGAGGTGTACATGTCGGTCACGGCGTTTTTGTAGACGTTGCGGCCTTCCTGGAAGAGGAAGTGTCGGCCGGCGTCGAGTGTCGCCTGAGTGGTGGGCTCGGCTGAACCGCCGCCCCACATCACCAGATGTTCGAGACCCGAGCCGTCAACATGGAGCACGGCGTCGAGCACGCCCATATCCTTTTCGTCGGTGGGTTCAACGAGCACGCATGCGGCACCGTCGCCGAAGAGGGGGCAAGTGGCGCGGTCGTTGTAGTTGACCATCGACGACATCTTTTCGGCTGCGACAACGATTACTTTCTTGCGGAGACCGCTCTTGACGTAAGCTGCGGCATCCTCGAGGGCTACGATAAAACCGGCGCATGCGGCCTGAATATCGTAGGCGTAAGCGTTTTTCAGCCCTGTGCCGTGGCAGATTACCGATGCCGTGGAGGGGAAACGGTAGTCGGGGTTGGAGGTGGCGCAGATAAGCAGCTCTATTTCGTCGGGGTTGGTGCCGGTGTCGGCCAGGAGCTTTTCAACGGCTTTGATGCCGAGAAACGAGGAGCCTTTAGGCTCTTTGAGAATGCGGCGCTCCTTGATGCCGACGCGGGTGGTGATCCACTCGTCGTTGGTGTCGACCATTTTCGAGAGCATCTCGTTGTCGAGAATGTCGTCGGGCACGTATGAGGCTATCCCTGTGATAATTGCGTTGGGCATGGCGGGGATTGTGAGATTGTTGAAGTGTATAAGAGTCAAAAGGCTGCCCAATGGTCAGGCAGCCCTTTCGAAAGAGCCGAAACCTCCGGGAGGTTAGACAACGGCGTCTTTTTCGATAGCTAATTTACCGCGGTAGAAGCCGCATTCGGGGCATACGCAGTGGTAAACGTGCCATGCGCCGCAGTTGGGGCAGAGGGCCAGAGTGGGCATAGCGGCTTTGTCGTGAGTACGACGCTTTGCGGTGCGGGTCTTGGATTGACGTCTTTTAGGATGTGCCATTTTCTTTTATCTCTTTGTTGTTGTTTTATCTGTTGGCGGGTCATGGAACCCATGCCCTTTCGGGCGTTATGTTGATCGGGCGCCGGCTTCAGGGGTTATTTGTCGGCGTCGAAATCTTTCAGAGCATCCCATCGGGGATCGGAGGGGGCGTCGGAGTCGGCTGCCGGCAGGTCGGCTACGGTGTCGATGCCTGATTCCATTTCGTCAATGAGCGAGTCCTCAAGTTCGGCATCGGCATCGCCGGGGGCGTGGGCGCGGTGCTTTTTCAGGAGCGAGCTCATGGCGCGGTTGCATTTTCCCAACGGGTGTACATGCTTGATGGGGATGGCCAGCGACACGGTGTCGAAAATCATGTAGGCCACATTGAGCGAGCTGTCAGTTTCGGGAATCTCGATGAGTTCGTCGGAGTCGTCGCGGAAAGCGTCGCCATATTTCACCGTCACGTGGTAGGCCGATTCAATCGGCAGCTCGAGGTCGTCGAGGCAGCGGTCGCAAGCCACAGTCACGGTGCCGGAGCATGTGAATGTGAGGTCGTAGACGCCGTTGCGATACACCACAGCGAGGTCAACGCTGACATCGGCATCACGGATGTCGGCGCTTTCCATGTTTTTGAAGAACTGCTTGTCGAGGTGGAACCGGAATTTGTGTTCCCCTTCGGGCATGCTCTTCAGTGCGATGTTGAATTCGCTGAACTTTCCCACTGGTGAAAGGTGTTAAATGATAGATAATCAAGTAGTTTGCCGTCGCAAAACGGCCCCGGGAGCAACGCGCCCGCGGCTGTTGGGTCGGAAAAACTCTGCAAAGTTACTTATAATTTTTGTTTTTCCCAACAAATCAGACAAAAATAAGTGCTTACCGGATCAGGCGCTTCTCGGTTTTGCCTCCGCACCGGCGGATGTAGATACCCGGGGCGGCTGAGGCGGGGTCGATGCGGATGCCGTCGATGGTGAACCATTGTTCGTCGGCGTTGGCGGAGGTGTCGTCGGCAAAGATATCGTCGAGGGCGGCGTAGAAGTCGGTGTAGACCGACGTCATAGGGTTGCCGAAGGCTGTGTAGCTGACGGTGAAATCGAGGGTGTTGCCAGGAATCGGGCGTCCGATGCTGAAGGTGTTGCCCGAGCGGACGGCCTCCTCTCCTTCTATGGTCACCGATGTGATTTTGATATCTTTGGTCGTTGGCGTGAGGGTTACCGAGCCTTGCGAGGGGATGGCTTCGCAGGTGTACATCTCCTTGACCTCGTTCTGGGTCAACTGACTGTAGAGTTCAGTAGCGCCGCCGGGCACGTAGACGGTGCGCCAGCCGTTGCCTATGGGGGTTCCGCCGTTGACCATGGCGATATAGAGCGAGGCCACGTCGGGCCATTCCTGTTGATTTTCGAGACCGCGGATTTTAGGATTGTTGACAACGATCTGGGGCGACTCGGTGATGAAGTCCACGGTGTTATACCACACAATGGCGCCGTTGTCGGGGAAATAGAGCCGTATCAGATCAGGGCATTCGCTGAATGCGCTGCGCGACCACCAGTCGACACCCATCATGTTGAGACCCTGAATTCCCGTGCGGGCGAATGCGTCGCCGTAGATGTCGGTGGTGGTGTTCTTGAGGTAGACGCGACGGAGCTGGCGGCAGTCGGCGAAGCATCCCACGGGTATCACGGCCTCGCCGGTAGGCCAGTGCACCTCTTTCAGCCCCGAACCGGCGAAATTGTATCCCTGTGTGAGACTCCAGTTCCCGACACTGCCGAAGGCAAACGATGTGAGACTTTCGCAACCTGCAAATTCACGGTATACAAGCTGCTTGATTTTCATCCTGGAGGTCAGTGGGAATGCCTTGAGACTGCGGCAGTCTTCAAAGGCGCGGGGGGAGATGTCGATGTCACGGGTGCCATCCTCAAAAATGACGGTGGCCAGCGAGGGGCAACCTTTGAAGGCGCATGTCTGAATGTCAAGCTCGCCGTCCCAGGCATAGCCTAACTCGATACTTTTCAGATTGGCGCAATCCATAAACGCGCACTCCCAGATGTGGGCGGGCTTATCGCCCTGATAAGTGATTGTCTTGACGGTAGACCCTCTGAACATGTTGGCACCGGCGCCCTGAAATGAAACGTTCTCGGGGAGCACTATTTCATCGACCTGCGAGTAGCAGAACGCTCCGCTTGACAGAAACGAGCATGTCTTCGGCACGGTGAATCTTCTGTATACGCGCCCCGGACACAATCCGGTAAAAACGGAACCGTAGAGCAGGGCGCCGTTGTCGGTGGTGCGGTATTCGGTTGAGTTGGAGCAGTCGATCTCCTCGATGCTGCGATTGTTGAATTGCCAGCACTCGCCGAGCCTCTGGCCGCCCACGAGATAAATCCTCTTGAGGTGGGCGTTGGCTGCGAAGGCTCCGAACTCTATGCCGTCGATCGTCGCAGGCACCACATAAGTCGGCGATTTTGCAGCCGAGGGATAGCGCTTCAGGCGGTGATAGGCCTTGCCGTTGTTGTCGGAGATTTCCACCAGCGCATCGCCGTTTACGGTGTATACGGTTGCGCCGCTTTCCACCTCATAGCGCTCGATATTGGGGCAATCCTTGAATTCGAGGCAGCCGATGAAACGCATATAGCGCGGAATTTTTACCGATGTGATTCCTGTCTGGCCGCCGATTACGGGCGCGTCACCTTCGTGGCCGGCGTGATTCGACCAGCCGATGCCTACGACTTTGACGTTCTTTCCGTTGTATTTTATCGTTGACGGGAATGCCAGCTGACCCGAAGGCACGAACCCCTCGGCGAGACCGACCACTACGGCTTCCTCCTCGTCGTAGCCCATGAATTCAACGATTTCATACTGGAAATTGCCCGAAGTGATTGTCTCGGCCCGCGCGATGGCAGCCTGGAGAAGCATGAGAGCAACAGTGATGTATCTGAGAATTTTCATAAATAGAAGTTTTGGAAATTTTGCCCAAAGTTAACTCTTGTGGCGCGACCCTGCGCCCTCATGCTATATGTGAAAGCGTCTACGCAGTGACGTCTACAGCTGTAGATGATTTGTAGATGTCGCGCCAGGCGGGCTGCGGGGCGTTTTGCGCCGCCCGCATTTGCTCTTTCGTTTCTCTTTGGCTAATTTTGTGCTGCCGAAATCCTCCCGCTGATGAGAATATACCAACTTCTGTCATATTTCGCAGCTGCTGTGCTTTGCATAGTCATTCCGGGCTGTGACTCTCATGCCGCGTTTGTGGAACCCACGGGGTGGGAAACCGTGTCGCCCCGGATCGACTCGCTTACGCGTGCCATCGAGCTAAGCTTCCAGAATGGCGCCGGTCCCGATTCCACCGCGGCCCTGATGAAGCAGTGCCGTAGTGTGGTGCCTCCCCGGGGCAAGGAATTTGAAATAAGGAGCCGCCTGCTCTATTGGCAGGGGCGGCTGGAACTGCGCCGCAGACACCGGGCGCTCGGCTATGAACTTCTCGATTCGGCTGCTGTGGCGGCTCCCCCTTCCACACGCGAATATATCGAAAGGATGAACGAATGGCGCAGGGAGGATATAGCCGATTATCCTCCGGGACGGTGGTATGAACGCAAGCTCGATCAGGACAGATATTTCCGCAGCCGCAATGACCGGCAGATGATCTACAATGTCAACCGCGAGCTTATGGAACTGATGCGCGACGCCGGTCTCCACGACCGCGCCCTGCACTATCTGGAGATAATCACCGAATGCAACCGGCTTATCGACCCGCAACTCGCCCTTCTCGACGACAAAATGAACCGTGCGGCATTGCTCTCCGACATGGACCGCGACGAGGAGGCCGCGCGGCTCAACCGCGAGTTGCAGGCCGACACGGCATATATGCGCGAGCCGGTCAACTGTCAGCTTGTCAATCTTAATCTACGCACACTTGCCGGCGACACCGCCGCCCTCCATGCCGCCTATGCCTCTATCGTAAGGGATGGCGACCGTGCCGGGCTTCTCCCTAAAGTCTATTATTATCTGGTCGACGAAGCCATCGCGGCAGGCGACTGCCGTGAGGCGGGGCGCTGGGCCGACAGTCTGAAGGTAATGCTGCCACGGCTGGGAGCCGGCACGTTGCGTGTCAAGGCTCTTAAAGGTATAGCCCGCAGCATTGAAATGTGTAGGGGCGAGGCTGCTGCTGCGCCGGCCTATCGCAGCTATGCTCTCGCGGCTGATTCGCTGGCCGGCATAATGCGCTCTGACAATGTGGCAAATCTCGAATTGTCGCACGCCATAGCCCGTATCGATGCCCGTGCCGCCGCCGAGCGCCGCAGCGCCCGACTGCGTATGGCCGTGTGGCTGTCGGTCGCGGTGGCTGTGTGGTTGCTGGCCATGTGGCTGCTGCTGCGCCGCTACCGCGCTGTGAGACTTATGCGCAGCGAAGCCGAGCATATCAGGCAGGAAACGCGCCACCGGCAGATGGCTCTGCAGCTCGACTTCGACCGCCGCGGTCTCGGCTCGGAGATTGGCTCGGATAATTTCATCGAGCTTTTCGCGCGGCAATACCCCATGTTTATCAGCCGACTGAGACAGAAGTCGCCGCGAATCAGTGACGCCGCACTGCGGCTCGCGGGATATATTGCCATCGGTCTGAGCACCAAGGAGATCGCCGAAGTGATGAATGTACGCCCCGAGAGTGTCAGGCAGGCCAAATGGCGCCTGCGCAGAACTCTCGGTATCGTCAGGGAGGAAGACCTCTATCCTCTGCTATCGTCGCTCCTCGACCAATAGCTCTTGTTATGTAAAGCTCTTAAAATGTGAAACTTTCGTATAGACTTTGATGGCCTGAATGCTGTCTATACGAAAGTTTGAATTATGACACACCCCCCGGAGGGAATGATTGGGCGGGATTATTTGGCGAGGCGGGAGTCGATGAGTTTGATTTTGTCGTCGATCGCTGCCAGATCGTCCTTGATGCGCTGGATGCGGCGCTCCATCTCGCGGACCATCGAGTCGCCCGATTTGCTCTTGGAGGAGAGGAAGCCGAGGTTGTTCTCGTAGGTCTTCAGCTCGTTGCGCTTGATTTCGTAGGCGCGGAGGATGCGCTCGCGTTCGCGGTAGAGTTTCTGCTCGTCGCTGCCCATTTCGTTGATTACGTCCTCGAAACGGCTGCGGTTGCCGCGGTCGCGGCCCAGACGGTTGTAAAGGGCGTCGCAGGCTGCGCGATACTCGTCGTAGATCTTGTTTTTGTCGCGCATGGGCACATGACCCACGGCCTGCCAGCGGGCCTGCAGCTCTTTCACTTTGGGCATGGTTTCGGCGCGGGGCGAGTCGAGGGGTATTGCCTTAAGTTCTTCGATGATGGCGCGTTTCTCCTTGAGATTGGCCTGCTCGGCCACACGGCTTTCGCTGAGGTTGGCCTTGCGGCGCTCGAAGAATGTGTCGCAGGCTTCCTGGAATCGGTGCCAGATGTTGTCGGAGTGTTTCTTGGGCACGGTGCCGATGGTCTTCCACTCTTTCTGGAGGCTGACGAGCTTTTCGGCAGTGGCTTTCCAGTCGGTGGATTCGCGCAGGGCTTCGGCCTGTTCGCACAGAGCGGTTTTCTTGGCGAGGTTGGCGGCCAGCTCATCCTTCATCTCGCGGTAGTGTTCGGCCTTGAGGGTGAAGAATTTGTCGCATACGGCGCGGAAGCGTGTGAATAGGGTGTTGTTAGCTTTGCGCGAGGCGAATCCGAGTTTTTTCCACTCCTCCTGGGCGGCAAGGATGAGTTTTGTCATTTCATCCCATGCGGCGTAGGTCTTGAGGCTGGAGAAGTCGTATGCTTCGACGCGTTCGCATATTTCGGTTTTGGCTTTTTCGTTTTCGAGTTCGCGAGCCTTGCGCTCCTCGAAGAATGCCTGATAGCGTTTGTTGACCTCGGTTGAAGCCTCCTTGAAGCGTGCCCAGATCTCCTCGCGGTTCTCTTTGGCCACGGGCCCGGTCTGACGCCACTCGTCGTGCAGGTTTTGCAGACGTTTGAAGGCGAGGCTTACATCCTCCTCGTCGCGGAGCTTTTCGGCTTCCTCGCACAGGAGCAGTTTCAGCTCCAGATTTTTGCGGAAGTCATAGTCTCGGAGGTCTTTGTTTATTTTGAGCTGGTCGTAGAACTGTTCCACGGCAGCCTGATAGTTCTTCCAGAGGTCGGTGGCATCGGTGGGGGGGACCTCGCCGATCTCCTTGAATTCGGACTGAATTTCCTTTACGCGGGGAAACGCGCGGTTGACATTGTCGGTGTCGGCCGACAAGGTCTTAAGCTCCTCGATGAGGGCAAGCTTGCGCTCGAGATTTTCGCGACGCTTCTCCTCCTCGGCTGCTGCTGCGGCCGCTTTGCGTTCGCGCAGAGTGTTCATGAGTGCCTTGAACTGCTCCTCTGTCGGGTCGAGGGCGGGGATAAATTCCTGTACATCCTTTCCCTCGGCAATCCAGGCAGCCATCTCGGCTTCCTGTTCGGCCTTACGCAGAGCGTAGAAACGCTGTTTGAGACGCGCGATTTCCTCGCGCGAGACGTTGACGAATTCATCCTTGGCCAGCTCGGTGAGGCGTGTCATCACCTCGTCTTTGGTGTTGAGTTCGCTTTCAAAAGCTTTCTGCGACATAGCGTTTTCTACGGCTTCGGCGTTGACTTGGGCGTCGGAGGCTTCGACTGCAACTTTCATGGCGTCGGCATTGTCGACAAGATTTTCAGATTCAAGAGATTCCGCAGCAGCGGGGGTGGGATTAACCTCGGGAACAATTTCCCCGGGATTGAGATCACGCGTTTCCATAAATAAGAAATAGTTAGAATTGGGAGCACGGGGCCGGAGAAGGGTTGCGTGTGCCGTCGCCGGTCCTTTTAACAGTTCAGACGGAAATAACCGGCTGACGGCGACGCCGGAGGGCGGCGATACCGTAAGCCGACAATTACGGCTCAAATATAGTAACAATTTTTTACATATCGGCTCTTTTCCCGGAATATTTTTGATTTACAGTCAAAAAGATGCCGAAATGATGCGGAAATGATGACCGAAAGCTGTCCTGCGAGACCCATGAGCAGGCTCCTGTTCATTCGAGCGGACGGTAGATGAGGGTGTTGGAGCGCAGGGGTGAGAGGAGGCGCCCGGCATAGTCGGTGATCCACCGGGGTGTGACGCGGCGATAGCGGTCGAGCTCAGCGTCGGGGGTGATAGCGTGCATTTCGCAACGGGCCATGTTCTGGGCTTTGTCGAGCGGCTCCATGGCGCCGAAAAGCCGGTCGCTCTCCAGGCGGTTGAGGCAGCGGGTTAGTTCGGCGTGGTCGACCGGCCGGTCGGAGGTGAGGGCTGCAAGCTCGCAACGGATGGCGTCGATGGCTTCTCTTTCGGCTTCTTCGCCGCGGCGGAGCAGACGGGCGTTGATAAGGAACAGTCCTGGATGCTCGGTGCCGAGGATAGAGGCGTCGACCGAGGCGAAGATGTCGCGGTTCATCAGCAGATTACGATGGAATCGGGATGCCTTGCCGTTGGCCAGGATGTCGCTCAGCAGGTCGGCGGTGAAATAACCGTCGGTGCCGTAGGGATCCATCGGGTATGCGATGGTGATGGCTGTGTGGGGCACGTCGCCCCGTGACTCCACGGTGCGCGGTTCGAGTTGCACGGGCAGACGGAAATCGGGGCCGTCTGCGGGGTTTGCCTCAAATTCGGGGAGTGGAATCGACCGCGGGGTGATGTTGCGGCGGGGTATGGAGCCGTACCATTTTTCAACCATCCTGACTATCTCGGCCGGCTCGATGCCTGCGACAATCGACAGCACGGCGTTGTCGGGCGCATAATGGCTGAAAAACCATTGGCGCACGTCGGCTTGCGTGGTCTTTTCGATGTCGTGGAAATCGCGGCCTATGACGGGCACTCCATAGGGATGGCGGGGATAGCACATGCCGAAAAGCAGATGACCCATGTTGCCATAGGGCTGGTTTAGGCACACTTCCTTGAACTCCTCGACCACCACCGAACGCTGCACTTCAAGCGCCTTTTCGGAGAATGCGAGCGACAGCATGCGGTCGCTTTCGAGCCAAAGGGCTGTGGCTATGTTGTGGGCGGGAATTATGTCGTAGAAGCATGTGTAGTCATTGCCGGTCCAGGCATTTGATATGCCTCCGGCACGCTGCAGTTCGCCGTCGAAGTCTGGAATGTTGACCGAGCCGCCAAACATAAGATGCTCGAACAGGTGTGCCATGCCGGTGTGGTCGGCGCTTTCGTCGCGTGAGCCGACATCGTAGAGGGTGCACACCACGGCCATCGACAGTGTGGGATTGCAGTTGTAGACAACCCTCAGACCGTTGTCGAGTGTGAAACGGGTGGTGCCTGCCTTCATTAAACAAGCTCTAAACAAGTTCAGATGATGTTGTTGAACCGCGTATTATTTCTTGGCGATCTTCATGGAGATGATGCGGATGTCGCTGACCGGACGGTCGTTCCGGTCGGTCTGCGCTTTCTCGATGCGCTCCACCACGTCCATGCCGCTGACCACTTCGCCGAACACGGTGTACTGGCCGTCGAGATGGGGCGTGCCACCTACGGTGGTGTAGGCTTTGTGCTGTTCGGGGGTGAGTTTTACAGGGTCTTCGGCGGCTTTCTTCTCAGTCATGGCCACCAGTTCGTCCTGAAGTTTCTGCAGCCCCACCTGGTCGCGGTTGCGGCGCAGCGCCATGATTGAGTCGCGGCGCTCTTTGGCCAAAGAATTGAAGATTTCCTGCTTCTGAGCCATCTGCATCTGCTGCTCCATGCCGTCGAGCTGCTGCTCGTTGTAGACTTTGCCGGTGACGATATAAAACTGCGAGCCGGAGGATTCGCGCTGTGGGTTCACCTGGTCGCCCTGACGGGCGGCTGCCAGCGCTCCGCGGTGGTGAAAGTGGCGGGGATAGACAATTTCGGCGGGGATGTTATAGCCGGGGTCGCCGCCGCCGAGGTGTTTGCCGGCGGGAGCGCCCTTAGAGTCGGGGTCGCCGGTCTGCACCATGAATTCGTTGATTACTCGGTGGAAGAGCACGTTGTTGTAATATCCCTCCTTGACAAGTTTGAGGAAATTGTCGCGGTGACGGGGAGTGTCGGCGAAGAGGCGCACGCGGATGTCGCCTTCGGTGGTGCGGATGTCGACCAGGGCGTCGCCCTTCTGCATCACGGGTTCTTTGGCAGTGAGCTGCGAAGTCATTACTACTTTTGATTTACTGTTGATGTAGCTCCATGATCCGCAAGCGATAGCTAAAACCATGGGGATGATGCTCCATTTCAGGAGCCTGTGGCCGGAAATTTTCATGACACAGAGAGGATGCTGATTTGAAAAATGCGGCTTTGCCGCGTGAACAGGATGTCAGAGAGCCGAGGTGGGATAGAGTCGCTTGTAGATGCGGCGGAAATTGTCGTCGGACTGCGAAAGTTCCGCCGCGCGTGACGCATAATCCTCGCCATACATCTGGGTGAGCAGGTCGCCCAGATAGCGGTGCTCGCGGTCTTTGTCGATGCCGGCTTTGATCAGCCGGTCGATGTAGGGGGCGAAACGCACCGGGTCGATGGCAAAAAGGTAGCGGGCGGCGGAAATCACAAATTGCCCCGAGAGATCGACTCTCTGCATATTGTCAACAAGCCAGGAAAGATCCGGTTCAACCGTGTCGATATGATTGGCGATATATTCGTATGTGAGCAGACCGTCGGGGTCGGCCTGAAGTTTCTTTTTGGTATCTTCTTCCATAATTCGGAGTGTGAATGGTGCAAATTTACCACTTTATTTTGAAACTGCAAACAGGAGATTATTAAACAATCTCTAATTCGGGGAAGATAGATCGCGCCGTGGCCGTGGTGGCGGAGGTGATGACGGCGGCCGAGGTGCCCTTGGCGGCGGCGACACGCGCGGCAATGTCGGCGATGTCGATTTCTGAATCGTCGGTCTCGAGCAGCAGACGGTCGATGGGAATTATTGCGGCGGAGCCGGGGTTGAAATGCTCGCCGAGCGAGAAAAAGAGATTGTCAAATGTGATGAGCCGGGCGGTGAGGGCGGGTTTGCCGCGATAGCCGTGAAGAATCCATGGCCGGTGAGGGCGCAGCTGCCGGTGGAGCCGCATCAGTGTGTCCCAGGCTTTGACCAGGTGGATTATCAGAGGTTTGCCCGCGCGCTCCGACAGCTCGATCTGACGGCGGAACAGCTCTTCCTGACGTTGGAGCGGCGCTCCGCGGAGAAGGTCGAGGCCGCATTCGCCCACAGCCACTGTTGCAGGGTCGGCCAGGGCCTGAGAGATAGTGGAGAGGTCGGCTTCGGCATTGACAGAGGCTGTGTCCCAGGGGTGTATCCCCACAGAGTAGCGCACGGCCGGGGGTGGTGTCGCTCCGCTTAGCCGGCGATATTCCGCCGGGGTGAGCGACAGTATCTGCGGCGAGGGTGAGGGGAGTGGGTGGTGAGTGTGGATGTCGACAGGTGTGGCCGCCTGTTTCCCGCTCCATGTGAAAATTTCGGGTACGGGGTCATATCCGCTTCCTCCTCCGGGACGGCACCGCATGATGCGTCGCACCGCCAGCCACAACCCTTTCATGGGACCGTGGCGTCGGAGCGCCTCAAGGGCATATTGCGAACATGTGGGGGTGAAACGGCAGGCGGCGGGGAGCAGCGGCGAAATGCAGAGCTGATAGAACCGCACCGGAAGCGACAGCAGGAAAGCTATGCCCCGCGATATGACGCCCGGTTGTCGCAAGGTGTCGGAGCCGCGATCAGAGCGCATTGGCACCGGCGAAGATTTTTTTGAGCAGACGGCGCATGGCTTCCTCTACTTTGGCATACGGTTCAGGCTTTTTACCCACGTAGACAAAGAGGATGTCGAGCGGAGCCGTGAGCGAGTCGGGAAAGAACTCGCCGCGGTTGAGACGGTAGGCCTCGCGGATGCGCCGACGCACCGTCACACGGTCCACGGCGTGGCGGATCCGCTTTTTTGGCACCGACGGGAGAAACTGCACGGCGTCGCCATAGTGGCGACCGGGATTGTCGGCCCACACGGCACGCAGGGGGTAGGCCAGGGCCGCCCGGGTGTCACGCTGAGCAAACAGGCGGTCAATGGCCGTCTGAGAGCATAGTCGGGCAGGTTTGGGCAGTCGGTAATCTTCCATCGACTATTGGTTGTTCTCTTTGAGAAAATTGTCGAGAGCGGCGGTGATGGAGGGAGCGCCGGGCACGGGAGCCTTGAAGTCGAGACGCAGACCGGCGTCCTCTACGGCTTTGGCGGTTTTTTCGCCGAAACAGCCGATTTTGATGTCTCCCTGATTGAAGTCGGGAAAATTTTTCTTAAGCGACTCTATGCCTGCGGGGGAGAAGAAAATCAGTGTGTCGAAATCGAATTTTTCGTCGGGGCCGAAGTCGTTCGATACCGTGCGGTACATGACGGCCTTGGTGTAGTCCACCTTGTTGGCATCGAGCAGCTCGGCGCCGTTGACGTTGACATCGGAGATGGCAAAGAGGTATTTGTCTTTGTTGTGCTTGGTGAGGGCGGGGATGAGGTCGTCGAGTTTACCAGTGGTGCCGTGGAAAATCTTGCGTTTGCGGTAAACGATATATTTCTGAAGATAGAGTGCGATCAGCTCGGTGGTGCAGAAATATTTCATCGTATCGGGAATGCTTATGCGCATTTCGTCGCAAAGACGGAAGAAATGGTCGATAGCAGTGCGTGCGGTGAAAATTACGGCGGTGTAATCCTGAATGTTGATTTTCTGCTGTCGGAATTCTCTGGCGGAAAGGCCTTCCACTTTGATGAAAGGGCGGAACACAAGTTCCACATCATAGCGCTGGGCAATGTCGTAGTAAGGTGACTTTTCGGATGAAGGCTTGGGCTGCGAGACTAAAATCTTCTTAACTTTCACTTTATCTGGCTGAGAGTAACTGAGTGGTGAATTTCGTAGATGTGGAAACCGCAGCCGGAGGAGCGAGGTTCAGGCGCACATCCGGCGGCAAATTTCAAGTGCTGACAAATACAAGGTTGTCGGCGGTATTATTTCCAAGGCGCAAAGGTACAAAATAAAATAAAGCAAAGAGCCAAAATTGGTGTAAAAAATTCTAAAGCCCTTGATTATATATGTGATTCGTGCAATTACGTACAGCCCTAAAGCCAACGGAAGCATGTAGGCCGTGCTGGCCGGATAGAAGAGCGACACCAGTGTGGGCACAGTCAGACTCATCCCGAGAAGCACCGACGAGGCGTTGAGGCTGCGGCGCCACTGCATCAGCCCGAAACTGTCGGAAAAGACATAGGCAAGGAGTGTGCAGGAGGCGAGCTGAAACAAATAGAAGAGGGATGCAAGCCCCGTGAGGGCCGCCACCGGAAGAAACAGTGTGTCGGCGGTTTTGGCGCAGTCGCCTCCGAGCCACAGAAAGAGGAGGATGCCCTCGAACACACACAGTTGCAGCAGAAGTGTGAGGATGGTGCGCGACTCTTTGGCGGTGTGGTCGTCGAAAAGATTCTGACGCCTGCGCAGCGAGAAAAGGTCGCTGTCGATGTTGCGGAAAAGGCGGCGTATGTGACCCATGTTGAGCGCCACGAGCACCAGCAGCATTATCACGATGGTGAGGATGCCGTTGTCGCTTCCTGGCGAGAGGGTGCGTGCGTCGCCCTTTACACCGCTCTCCCATGCCGGGGCGTGAGTGGCGTAGAGCACACTGTCGGCGGGCGACGAGGGTGCGTCGGTTTCGTGCGAGAGGGTGAAAGGGAGCTGCATGCTGGTGGAGGGTGCGGGTTACGGATGTCAGGCGCGGATGTCGGTGCGGAATTCCTCCTTGACGATGTCGACAACGTTGATTATGTAGTCGCCGAGCTTTTCGAGAGTGGAGATGATGTCCATGTAGTAGATGCCGCTCTGATATTCGTAGTGGTGCTCGTTGATGTTCGAGATGTTGTTGGAACGCAGGATGTTGCGCAGGTTGTTGATCTCGCGCTCGCAGTTGTACGATGTTATGATGGTGTTTTCCTGCTGATGCTCGAGGTTGCTGAGCAGTTTCATCATATTGTCGGTGGCGCGTCCCACGTAGTCAAACATTGTGTCGATGTTCTTGTAGATCTCTTCGTTGAAATCCACATTGCTCTGCTGCTTGCGCAGGAGAATCTTGCCGACGCCGAGCGCGCAGTCGGCAATCGACTCTATTTCTGAGTCGATGCTGAGCATGGCTGCTATGCGACGTTTCGACTGGTTGGAGAGGCGGCCTTCGGCGCATCGGTTGAGATAGTTGGCGATCTCGATTTCCATGCGGTCGGAGATCTCCTCATATTTCTCGAGACGGGAGTAGACTTTGTTGAACTCGTCGGAGCCATCTTTCTTGGTGACGAGGTCGCGGGCCATGGGGAGCATCCGTGCCACTCGCTCGGCGAAAACATGAATCTCTTTTTCGGCCTGCGAGATGTTAAGTTCGGATGCGGAGAGAATACCGCCTGAGATGAATTTGAGCTGGAATTCGTCGTCGCCGGCATGCTTGGCGGGCACCAACAGCTCCACAATTTTCACATAGACTTTTGTCAGCCATATCATTATCGAAAGATTGATAAGGTTGAACACGGTGTGGAAAATCGACAGGCCGAACGACACGCTGACCTGCAACTGCGCGATCATGGCGCGATGATGGAGAATAACGCCGTCGTTGGTGGGCAGAGAGTTGGCGTAGAGGCGGTCGTAAATGTCGGGATTGGTGGCCTTGAGGTCGCTCACATATTGGTAGAGGGCGCAGGGGTTGCCCTGGCCGATCTCCTCGGTGATCCAGCTGTTGAGGTCGACAAAGGGGTAGAACACTGCCAGCACCCACACGGTGCCGAGCAGGTTGAACAGCAGGTGGCCCATGGCGGTGCGCTTGGCTGCCACATTTCCGCTCATCGACGCCAGCAGGGGCGTGATGGTGGTGCCTATGTTGGAGCCGAGCACCAGCGCGCAGGCCAGCGGGAAGTCGATCCACCCCTTGGAACACATGATCAGCGTTATGGCGAATGTGGCTGCCGAACTCTGGATGATCATGGTCACCAACAGGCCTACAAGGGTGAAAATCAGTACCGAGCCGAAGCCCATCGAGGCATATTTCTGCAGAAATGCGAACATCTCGGGATTGCTCTGCAGGTCGGGCACATAATTGCTGATCATGTCGAGACCCATGAACAGGAATGCGAAGCCGATGGTGAATTCGCCGATTGATTTTGTCTTGCTCTTGCTCGAGAACAGCAACGGCACGGCCAGACCGATCAGCGGAAGCGCGAATGCCGAGATGTCGACCTTGAAGCCGAACAGGGCGATGATCCAGGCGGTGAACGTGGTGCCCACGTTGGCTCCCATAATCACAGCCATCGACTGTGCCAGGGTCATCAGACCGGCGTTGACAAAGCTCACCACCATCACGGTCGATGCCGAAGAACTCTGAATCAGAGCGGTGATGAAGAAGCCCGTCACCGTTCCGGTGAACCGGTTGCGGGTCATTGCCGAGAGTATGTTGCGCAACCGGTCGCCGGCTGCTTTCTGCAGACCCTCGCTCATTACCTTCATACCGTAGAGAAACAGTCCGACGGCACCGAGGAGGCCTAAGAAGTCGAGTAGTGAGTAGCTCATCTAAAGGAATATGCTCTTATTTTTTGAGTGTGAATCGGCGCGACGACAGACGGTAACCGTCGGTGAAAAGTTCCACCAGGTATTCGCCGGGGTTAAGGGTGGCGTTGACATCCCAGTAGATGTGGATTCCGCCGATTTCCTCGCCGGCATACTCCACGTTTTTGCGTGCGGTGGCGCGCAGCTGGCTCCCCTCGAACGAGAATGTGCCGGCATTGCCCAGCAGTTCGCCCTCGGGCGAAGTGATACGCATATAGATTGTTTTCTCCCCTACCGGTGTGGAGTTGTTTTGCGGGATGGTGAAGGAAACCATCAGCTGAGTGGCCTTTGTGACATTTTTCTCCTTTTTCCCTTTTTTGTTGAGGGGTGTGAGGGATACGCCGGTGACGTTGAGTTTTTCGGCGAGAGTCATGCGCTCGCTGAGGATCTGGTTGTTGGCCTGCACCGACTGCACTGTCTGGTTGAGCTGTGCGTTTCGGTTCTTTACCTCTTCGTTTTCGGTGCGGAGTGACTGGTTTTCCTTCTGCAGCTCGTTGATCTGCTCCACATAAGTGCGGAGAATGCTTTTCAGAGTAGCAATCTCGTTTTTAAGTTTAGAGATCTGTGCCGCCGATTTGTTTTTTTCGTTTTTCAGCTCGTTGAGGAGTTTTTCCACCTGCGAGCGGGCTGCGGCGTATTTCTGGACAATGGAGTCGTTGGCCAGCAGAGCGGTCTGATTCTCATACTGGGCATACTCGTTGTTGAGGCTTTCATATTCGTTGGCAAGCTGAATCTGCTCGTTCTGGAGCTGGAGCTGCTCGATCTGCTGTTTCTGAGCCTCGATTTCCGAGTGGCTGCGCGACATAATAATCACCACGGCCACGATGGCCACTGCCAGCAGTGCACCCAACACTATCAGCAGTGTGGGGCGCTTCTTCTTCTGCGGAACTGCCGCTGCGGCGCGGACCGGCTCAGGCCGGTGTCGCACAGGCTCGGGAGCGTTGCCGCTGAAATATGACTGTCCGGGAGCCTTGGGCTGCTGCGGCTGCGGTGCCGGCTGTGGCGTGGGCTGAGGTTCCGGCTGGCGGGGCTGGGGAGGACGGGTTGTGGGATGTTCCTCCTGCGCTATGTTTTTACGGGCCATTTCGGCAGCCCGGCGGAGCCGCTCGTTGAGCGACTCTGCTCCGGGCTGAGAGATGTTGTTATTGTCCATTTTTTAGCTTTAAACGAGCATTAAACAAGCTCTTAGTCAGATTGAATAAACTGTAAAATGGGCTGCCGGGGAGGTTAAAGACCTTTGCCGCAGCAGTTTTTGTATTTTTTGCCTGAACCGCAGGGGCAAGGGTCGTTGCGCCCTACTTTCGGACCGGCCTTGACGGGAGAGGGACGGTGCTGGGGGGATGCTCCGGCCGATGCGGCGCGGTTGGCGTTCTCGCCGGGCAGACTCTCCTTCGAGGCTGTGTAGCGCGAATAGTCGTTGGCGCGGGCCGCGGCCTGCTGGATTTCGGGACGGGCGGCGCGGGCGGCACGCAGACGCGCTTCAGCCTCCTCCACGGCCTTGCGGGCGGCTTCGGCCTGTGCCTGTGTCTCTGAGTCGGCGGCATGGCGGCGTTCGCTTTCCAGAGTGGCCGATGCGGTCGAGGGGGTGGCGGTTGACTGCGGGCGCGGGGGCTGCACGTAGATCTGGCCACGCATGAGCGCCGAGAGCGATTTGGTGTTGAGGTTGTTGAGCATGTTCTCGAAGAGGTGGAACGACTCGACTTTGTAGATCACCAGCGGGTCTTTCTGTTCGTAGGATGCATTCTGCACGCTCTGACGCAGGTCGTCGAGTTCGCGCAGGTGCTCTTTCCAGAGTTCGTCGATGGTGACCAGCAACACGCCTTTGTGCCATTCCTTCACGATGTTGCGGCATTGCGATTCGTATGCCTCGAGAATGTCGACTCTGAGGTTGAAGATGCGTTTGCCGTCGGTGATGGGCACCATGATGGGACCCTTGGCGCCGCGGTTCTCTACGAAGTCCTTGATGACGGGCATCGCCATTTCGATGATGCGCTCGCTGCGGCGGCTGAGGTTTTCGTTGGCGGCTTCGACCAGACGGTCGATTTTCTCCTCTTTCGAAAGGTCCTGGAACTCTTTTTCGGTGAAAGGAGGTTCGATGGTGAGTATGCGCATCAGCTCGAGCGAGAGTTCGTCGTAGTCGGTGGGCTGGTCGTAGCTCTCCACGAGGTTTTCGATGAGGTCGTACATCATGTTGGCGATGTCGATGCCGACGCGTTCGCCCAGCAGGGCATGGTGGCGGCGGTTGTAGATGTACGTGCGCTGTTTGTTCATCACGTCGTCATATTCGAGCAGGCGCTTGCGGATGCCGAAATTGTTCTCCTCGACGCGTTTCTGGGCGTTCTCGATAGCTTTGGTGACCATTCGGCTCTCGATCATCTCGCCCTCTTTGAGGCCGAGGGTGTCGAGCATCTTCATTACGCGGTCGGTGGCGAACAGACGCATCAGCTGGTCTTCGAACGATACGTAGAATACCGACGAACCGGGGTCGCCCTGACGGCCTGCACGACCGCGGAGCTGACGGTCGACGCGGCGCGATTCATGGCGCTCGGTGCCGATGATGGCCAGACCGCCGGCCTGCTTCACCTCGTCGGGGAGCTTGATGTCGGTGCCTCGGCCCGCCATGTTGGTGGCGATGGTGACGGTGCCGGCGCGGCCGGCCAGCGCCACCACCTGAGCCTCCTGCTGGTGAAGCTTGGCGTTGAGCACCTGACAAGGTATTCTGCGCATGTCGAGCATGCGTTTGAGCAGTTCTGAAATTTCTACCGACGTGGTGCCCACGAGCACGGGGCGGCCTGCATCGCGGAGCTTTACGATCTCGTCGATTACGGCGGCGTATTTCTCTTTTTTAGTCTTATAGACGCGGTCCTCCATGTCGATACGCGCCACGGGGCGGTTGGTGGGGATGGTGACCACGTCGAGTTTGTAGATGTCCCACAGCTCGCCCGCCTCGGTTTCGGCGGTACCGGTCATACCGGCGAGTTTGTGATACATGCGGAAATAGTTCTGCAGGGTGATTGTGGCGAAGGTCTGCGTGGCGGCTTCGACCTTTACGCCCTCCTTGGCCTCGATGGCCTGGTGGAGACCGTCGGAGTAGCGGCGCCCCTCCATGATACGGCCTGTCTGTTCGTCGACGATCTTGATTTTTCCGTCGTCGATCACATATTCGTTATCCTTCTCGAAGAGTGTGTAGGCTTTGAGAAGCTGGGTGACAGTGTGGACGCGCTCCGATTTCACTGCGTAGTCGGCCATGGCCTCGTCCTTGAGCTGCTGACGCTCTGAGAGGTCCTGCACATTCTCCAGCTCGGAGAGCTTTGCGGCGATGTCGGGGAGCACGAAGAACTGCGGATCCTGGTTGCGGTCGGTGAGCACGTCGAAACCCTTGTCGGTAAGTTCCACGGAGCGGTTCTTCTCGTCGATGACGAAATAGAGGGGATCGGTGACCTTGGGCATCTCGCGGGAGTTGTCCTGGAGATAGTATGCCTCGGTCTTGAGCAGAGCGTTTTTCATGCCCTCCTCAGAGAGGAATTTGATAAGGGGACCATATTTGGGCAGACCCTTGAAGGCGCGGAACAGGAGCAGTTCGCCCTCCTTGCGCACCTCCTTGTCTTCGGAGACGATTTTCTGCTTGGCTTCGGCGAGAATCGAGGTGACGAGCTTGCGCTGTGCCAGGAACACTTTCTCCACGTTGGGCTTGTACTCGTTGAACATCTGGTCGTCGCCTTTGGGCACGGGACCGGAAATGATCAGAGGGGTACGGGCATCGTCGATGAGCACGGAGTCGACCTCGTCGACGATTGCGTAATAGTGCTTACGCTGCACCATATCCTCAGGCGCCATGGCCATGTTGTCGCGGAGGTAGTCGAAACCGAATTCGTTGTTGGTGCCGAATGTGATGTCGCAGTTGTAGGCCGCGCGGCGGGCAGGGGTGTTGGGGCGGTGCTTGTCGATGCAGTCGACAGTCGAGCCGTGGAACATATAGAGCGGGCCCATCCACTCGGAGTCGCGCTTCGAGAGGTAGTCGTTGACGGTGACCACGTGCACGCCTTTCTTGGAGAGGGATCGGAGGAAGACCGGGAGTGTGGCCACAAGGGTTTTGCCTTCACCGGTAGCCATTTCGGCAATTTTGCCCGAGTGGAGCACCACGCCGCCGATGAGCTGCACGTCGTAGTGGGTCATGTCCCAGGTGATTTCGTTGCCGCCGGCCATCCATTTGTTCTTCCAGATGGCTTTGTCGCCGTCGATCGAGACGAAATCGTGCCCTTCTACAGCCAGACGGCGGTCGAGGTCGGTCGCGGTGACTTCAATGATCTCGTTGGCCGAGAATCGAGCGGCGGTCTCGCGCATGGTGGCGAAGACAATGGGGAGATGCTCGTTGAGCTTTTCTTCCAGGGTGTCGAGGATATGCTTTTCATGCTCGTCGATTTTGTCCCAGAGGGGTTGGCGTTTGTCGAAAGGAAGATCCTCGATCTGAGCCTTGAGTTCGGCCACGGCATTCTCGTCGTCGCGTGTGGCTGCGGCGATGTCGTCGCGTACAGTCTGGATTTTGCCACGCAGCTCGTCGTTGGTCAGATCTTTGAGAGTGGGGTCGATGGCGTTGATTTTATCGATAGTGGGCTTGATTTCCTTGAGGTCGCGCTGCGACTTGTTGCCGAAAATCTTGCTTAAGAATGAGTTCAGTGACATTTGTTGTCGGGGTAAGTTTATATATTGGTAAGTTTATATATTAATGAGTAGTGTGAAGGGGGAGAGAAAGGTGGTGGAGCCTGCGGCGGTCAGAGGCGCAGCGGCGGGAGCGCGGCACCGTTGGGCGAGCGGATGCGCAGAATCCGCGCCACAGTGGGGGCTATGGTGCGTGCGTCGACCGGCGTGCCTATTTTCTGATGCTTCACCTGGGGGGCGAGCATATAGAATGGCGCTGTGGAGGCGGTTGCGCGGGCCACTGTGGTGGGCGTCTCGGTGTCGGAATCGTCGTCGATCTCCTGCCATCCCGGGGCAATGGATACGTATATGTCGCCGGCAGTGTCGGTGAATATACTGCGCCGCATGGCGTCGGGTCGTTCCGAAGCTTGCCGCGAGAGCACCTCTTCGAGCGCCCAGGCATAGCTTACTCCGCTCATGCGTTCGAGGAAACGTGCCGCTTCGAGGCGCATGGCGGCCAGATCTTTGCCGCGTTCCTTTATAAGGTTGTGGTTGAGAAAAAGTTGCGAGTCGTGATAGCCGATAGCCCAGTCGCCGTTGCCGTGGATGGCCATCAGATACATGTTGAGCAGCGACACCGCTTTCCGTGAGGAGAATTCGCCGTAGGGGATGGCCCATTTCTCGTCGTCGCGCCGCTGCCTGCGTGTGATGGGAGTGCCTGCCACGAACACTAAGGTGCGCTCCATGCCGGGGCCGCTGACGTCGATGGCATCGAAAATGCGTGCCAGATCCCGGTCGAGTCTCAGATAGGAGTCCATAAGCTCGGCGCGCGAATCGGCGTCGCGGGTGTAGGGGAAGGGTTCGAGGGTCAGCTGCACGGCAAGCATGTCGGTGACATCCCGGCCTCCGAGTTTCATGCCGCGGATATAGTCCACGGCCATGGATGTGAGGTCGGTGTTGACGGCTGCCGATGTCTTGTAGGCGCGGAACCGGTTTTTGTCGTTGCGCTGGAAAGCGTGGCGGAAGGGGTATGCTTTTTTATAGGATGGGAGGTCGGGATAGCGGTCGATCGCCATGGAGGGTACCCACGAAAGGGTGTCGAGGCGGTATTCGAGCGGAGTGAGGCGGTTGACTTCCTGCGGCCGCGTGGGCAGGTCGCGATAGAATGTGGTCGTGGCCCAGTTGCCTGTATTGTCGTTTATCCAGAATCCTGAATTTCCTGCGTGGCCGGCCATGGCTATGGCCTCCGACGGATTTGCGGCCAGGGCATAGGCATAGCCGAGGCCGCCTGAAGCGATGCGCAGCTCGTCGGAGATGGTCGACGCGCCTAACGCTTTGGGCGATAGTGTTTCAGTGGTGAAATTGCCGATTGTGGCCGGATCATGGAACACGGCGCGCGGACGGCGCAGCTCGCGGTCGTAGACGGTGGCGGCGCTGACGCCGTTGACCGAGGGTGATGCGCCGGTGAAGATCAGTGCGGTGGCAGCGGCTCCGTCGAGCGGTGTGCCGAAGTCCATGTCGGTGATTTCCAGCCCCTGCTCTTCGAGGCGGCGGAATCCTTTGTCGGTGAAGTGGCTGCGGAGCAGGTCGATATATTCGTCGGAAAGGCCTTCGACCACGATGCCCACCACTAACCGCGGACGCTCGGGCAACGGCTGCTGCGCGGCCGCGGGCATAGTGGCTGCGATGCCGAGGGCAACGGCGCCTGTGCGGATGAAGCTTATGTCGAGACGAGGGTGTTTCACTTTCGGGAATATATCAGGATGTAGCGTGCGGCTAACAGCATGTCGGCAGCGATGAGCGGGTAGAAAGCCTTGTTCAGGGCCTGCACACCGAGCGCCGCGACGACAAGCAGCGCCGATAATGCCGCAAAGTTACAAATTTGGTAGCAATAAACCGCACGTTTGCACCTTTTTATCCATATAAGTGCTGCCGGAATGATTGCAAGGGGGTTGATCCAGAGGTAGAGCCAGTTGGGCGAAGTGGCTTCATGGACGCTCACGAATATCAGAAATGTGAGCACCAGGCTCGTGATGAAAATCAGGGAGAAGAAGAGCGAATCAACCCACCGGCTGATATGGCGCCGGCGCCAGTCGGTAAAGGCTACCGCCATTGAGGCCGCGAGAATCACCAGCGCCCAGAACAGCGGTGTGAGCAGAAACGGGGTGGCGGGTTGCGAGGCGCGGTTGCCGCTGACGATGACTCGGGTCTCCCTGACAAGCTTCACCGGTTCGCGACCGGGGAGGGTGTAGGTGGCGTCGCGCATCACATGGCAAAGGTAGAGGGGCGAGTAGATGCGCTGTCGACTTGTGATTTCGCTGTCGAGGCCGCAGCCGAGCGCCAGGTCGATGCCTAACTGATACCATGGGTAGTCGGCATGGCTGCGGGTCATTTCGCCGCGGAAAGTGTGGGTGGCCGTGGAGTCGTCGGCAATGCCTGTGTCGCCATAGATGAACGTGCCGTCGTCGGGAAGCGAAATCTGCGTGCCCACAGCCGCCTCGATGAGTTTCAGCGGACGGGTGGCGCAGTTGTCGTAGATGTAGTTATAGCGGTAAGAGCGGTTCTCGGGCTGGAGGTTCATGCTCACGTAGCTTTCGAGCATGCGCGACTGCGCGGGGGTGAGATCGAGCACCTGCTCGGTTACCTGCCGCCCCTGCTGCATATACTCCATGAGGAATGCCATGGTGGATGCCGGGGCTGCGATATAGTCGGTCTCACCTTTGACGAACCGGTAGAGAAAGTTGGGCGAATTGAAATCGAACACACCCCAGTTCACCACGAAATCGGTGCCGTCGGTGCCTCTGTAGCGCAGACCTGTGTGGCCGTCAAGCTCATAGACCTCATTGCCGGGAGCCACGGTCAGCAATGACCATACGGGCTGCTCCTGAATAGAGTCTGACCCCTGCGCGGCTGCGCCGGAGGTGGCGCTGATGGCCACAATGCAAAGTAACAGTAATTTCAGCAGAGATTTCACTGGCGGTAAATGGTGCGTTTCGGAGGGCAAAGTTACGGAATTTCCCGGAAATTACACTGCTTTTTTAATTCTTAGGATTTAAATAATTTGCAAAATAATTAACTTTGCAACACAATGAAAACGGAGAGCATTATGAAAGAGAAAGAAATACCGGGTGCGGAGGAGAGGAAGTTGCCCGAATTCAATGCGATGCAGAGGGTGAAACGCCGCTTTTTCGCGATGCGCAACGGCGATCTGGCCGCCCAGATGGCTGCTCTCGGGGCGGCCTATCAGATTAATTTCGGACTGAATCTGCCGCAGATTTCCGAGATAGCGCGCGATTTTCTGCCGGGAGGAACGGAGGCACCGGCCACAGGCGAGGGGTTTGACTACGCTGATTTCGCGCGGCGGTTGCGCGCCAACACCTCTACCCGCGAAAGTATGCTCATAGCCCCCATGCTTTTTCCGGTGGAATCGCTGGATGCCGAGGAGGCTGTGGCGTGGGCGCGTGAGGTGCCTACGGCCGAGGTCGCCGACATTCTATGCATGAAACTGCTGCGCCGGTACGCGGGTGCCCGCGAAATTGTAATGACGCTCGCGCAGGAGGATATGCCTCTGCGCCGCTACACGGCTATGCGTCTGCTGTTGAATCTGTTGCAGACCGGGCAGGCCGATGTTGCATTCGCCACGCCGCTGTTTGAGGCGGAGAAGAAGCGCGGATGCGCAACCACGGCCTCGGTGTGCCGCCAGATTGCGCAGGAGCTGGAGTTTATGGCGGATTGATCAGCAGATGCCCGAGAGGTTGCCGGTGAGAATCAGGCGCAGCACAAGGGTGAGCCCCAGAGCATAGACGCCGGCAAGCACGTCGTCGAGCATCACGCCCCAGCCGTGGGGCACGCGCTCGAGTTTGCGGCAGAGAGGGGTCTTTACAATATCGATTATGCGGAACATGGCGAAACCGAAGAAGCCGAGCACAGCCGTCTCGACGGGTGCGCCGGCCACGCCGGCCACCACGCAGGGAATCCATGTGCCCACGAATTCGTCGATTACCACCGTGCGGGGGTCTTCGCCCCAGTATCGTTCCATCACTTCCGAGGTCCATGCGCCTGCAACAGTGGTGACAACCACCAATGCTATGGTGATCCAGAACAGGACAGGCACGCTCACGCACCACCACAATCCATACCAAATCAGCAGCGCAAGAAAGGCGCCGACAGTGCCCGGCGCGCCGGGGCAGAAGCCTGTGCCGAGACCTGTGGAGAATATCACGTGAAACCAGGGTGCCTGGCCTAAGGGGTGGTTGTTGTTATTGCTCATTTTCTTTGTTCCGGCACTGAAATGCCGGGTCTCTGATTCTCTTTTGTTGTTTTTAAACTATATTTAAATGAGGTGTGCTGAAATGTTGCCCATGTCTCTGGCTACCTTTGCAATGTAATCCTAAACAGTACACTGCAATGACAGCAAATCTCTCTGCAACAGCATCGGCTCAGGCCTCTCTTTCAGCAATCTCTTCGGCTTCTACTCTGGCTCCCGCCGCAACATTCACCGTCGACGCCAACGATGTGATTTTTATCACCGTATCGGAACTCGGCCGCGAGATCCTCACGCTCACGCTCCGCGGCAGCAGCTCGGTGTGTCAGCTCATGGAGCAGTTGCGCCGCCATCTCGAAGGGATCGAAGGCCTTCTGACACTGAATTTCCGCAACGGCACCCAAGGCACGTCGGTGAAACGCGTGCTGCGTCTGCGCCGCTCAGGCGCCACTATTCTAAGGTCGCAGATGAAGGGGAAGGCAGCGTGACAGATATTCGCGGGCGTCGTCCCACGCAATATATATATCGTCGCTGTCGGGGAAGAGCGGCACGGGGCGTTCGTTCAGATCGAAACGCACATACATCTTTCCTGACTTGCTTTTGAACAGCGAGATCTGGAGATTGGCGGCCATGGGCACAACATGGAAATCTTTCCAGTGAAGGGCCACGGTGTCGAAATAATTGGTGAGATAGTAGCATCCCCGCAATCTCATGAGCGACAGCAGGGGCATGAGCGTCTCGGCATGGCCGAAGCGCAGCATGGCGCGGTATTCGCATTTCCCGGCCACCGCCTCGTCGGTCGTGGTTATAAGATCGAGAAGCAGATCGGCGGCAATCTCGGCCGGCATGGCAGAGATTGTAGTGGCCGTGCGCTGCAGATAGTGGCGGAGGTTGGTGCATGACCATGCGGCGTTGGCCTCCTCGAGGGTGAAATATTTTTCGAGCTGCGGGGGCTGGCACATAGCGGGGAGTCCCTGCAGGATTGAGAATAGTTCCGACGTGAGTTTCTGTGCCTCCTCGTTCGAGAGTGTCTCGCTATCTTTTACCAACCGGCGCGCGGGCGCCGAGGGCATCATGGTGGCGAACTGCATGTCGTAAGCCGCTTTCCAATCCCCCTGTTTGAGATATTCGGTGAAACTCTCCGACAGATCGAAAAAGCGCATCAGAGGCGAGTTCTGCCGCCCTGACGAGGTGTAGATTTCCACATGGTTGTCGAGACGGTCGAGCTGATGGGTGAACTCATACATGCTCATCACGCAGCGGGGCGAGTAGGAGCTGATGGCATGGATCTTACCTGAGGTAAGGAGTGTGCCGTGGTTGCGGAACATGCGGGAGGCTATGCCACGCTGTTCGGCCATACCGAGCGAGTCGAGCGCTCCCCAGCGGCCATGGGCGTTTTCTGCCACAAACTCCACAAGCTGCAAAGCCTCCCGGCCTAATGGCGTGAGGGCTTTCCGGCTGTCGGCCTCGCGGAGACGCGACATCACTGCCTCAACGTTTTTGCTTGATGAGGGGAACCGGGCGCCGTGGCGCCCGACGTGGTTGATAAACACGGGTGTAAGCGAGTCGGGGGTCTCTGTCGCCGCCTCGGGTGCCGGGTAGGGCATCATCGACCCCTCGCATTCGGTGTAGCTGTAGCCGGTCTGCGCCGGGTCGGCTGCCGCGGCACTGAAAAGTGCGCAAATCATCACGGCGGCAAGGAGTGAAATCCGTTTTATCATAGTCGCTCAGTAGTGTTTTATTGTTAACTTTGCAGGCACGAAAATACGCATTTTACCCGAAATCTCAAAAAAAATATGCTGACCACCGCTGAAATCAAACAAATAATAGCCGGAAAATCCTCCGTAGAGCAGCTGCGGCTCATCGGGGAGATGATGTTGGAGGCTGCGGATGCCGCCGACCGTTCGCTCCTTCTGGCCGAAAAGGGAAAGGTGCTTTGGCGGGCAGGCCGTCGCGGCGAAGCGATGACGGCCTATGAGGAGGGGGCGCAACTCTGTCCCGGGGGGGCGGCGTCAGTTCTGCTGGAGCATTCACGCGACATAATGGATTTTTTCAATCCCGATCTGCTGAACCCCTGACCCTCCCCCCACGATATCCTTTGCCACGGCCGTGAAAATTTTTCCGTGGCGCAGGGAAACTTTTTTTCACTCAGCGTTGTTGATATATCGAATGAGTGATTCCGATAACTCGTTTCAACCTTTCTGTTTATGATAGGGAAATTTGAATTTATAATGATTGCAGTGCTTGGTCTCCCCGTGCTTTGTCATGGAGAGACCCGTTGCTGTGTCGGTGCGGCGACTGCTTCCGGTGCAAGGTTCGACACCCAGCAGGCCTGCACGGCTCTTGCCGACGAGATAGATGCCCTGCGCGCCATGCAGAGATTTGACGCTACGGTGGATTATGCCGTGTCCCTGCCTATGGCCGATGATGATGTCATCTACAAAATAGCTCTGGCTTCGGAGAAGGCGCCCGCCGACTCGCTGCTGAGCTACAATTATATCATCGACTGGTCGCTGCCCGGACGTGGGGAGAATGCCTCTGGCTTCTCGGCATATTTCGACGGACACTATTATAATTACCGTGACCACCGTCTGCGCGAATATCACTATAAATGGGACAGCGTTCCTTTCCTGACCGATGCCGGCGGGGTGATGCGCAACGCCCAGTTTGTCGACCTCTTTCCCTTTGAAATGGCCGACCGTCTGGCGGCTATGGAGTCCGATTCTACCTATACTGTGAGTGTGGCTCAAACTACGGTCGACGGTCGGAAGGCCACGATGCTGAAAGTTGTGCGTAACATCAACTCGCTTGAATGCCTCAGGCAAGAATACTTTTTTGCGGCTTCCGACGGCATGCCGCTGAAGATTTCGAGCCTGTTCAACCCAGGGATGTTAGGTGAGCAGGAGGTGACGGCCCGCTACATCTACGCCGACGCGAATGTAGCGGAAGTGCCCGACAATGAGGAGCAACTGCGTGCGCGCTATCCCGAGATGTTCGACCGCTACCGCGAATCGAATTACTCCGTGGAGAATCTTCGCGGTACCCCGGTGCCGGGGTTCGCACTTCCCACCACCACCGGCGAACGTTACACCTATCACAAGGGGGATCCGTTCCCGTCGCCGGTGATTATCGCCGTGCTCGACCCCTCGGTGGCAACGACCGCCGCCACCGTAGCCACACTGCGCGGCGTAGTCGACAGTCTTCCGCGCCAGACCACGCTCATCCTCATGTTTGCTTCCAGCGATATTGACGCCGCGGAGGAGCTTGCCGGACCGCTGCGGCAGGGCGAGGCTCACCTTGTGTCGGCCAAACCTTTTGTGCGCGACTGCGGCATCACCGCCTATCCCACGGTGATACTTGCCGGGAGCGACGGCAAGGTCGCTGATGTTAAAATCGGCACATCCGACTCCATGGCCGATGACCTGCTGCAGGCAGGGGCGCTGCTTCGCTGACAATCGCTGCGGCTGCGGTTCACAGGGCAATCTTCACGCCGGAGCAAACAATGCAGGCACGCCTGATGTTATAAGTAGTAAAAACATAAATATGGAAACTGTTTACTTCAAAGGCAATCCCTGCCACACCTGCGGCAATATCCCTAATGTAGGCGACAAGGCCAGCTGCTATAATTTAGTCACTCCCGAACTTAAGGAAATCAACTGCCACGACCTCAAAGGCCACCGGGTGGTAATGAATATTTTCCCGAGTCTTGACACGCCGGTGTGTGCCGCTTCGGTGCGCCGGTTCAATGTCGAGGCGTCGAAACTTGACAACACCACCGTGCTCTGCATCTCAATGGACCTTCCTTTTGCTGCCGGACGTTTCTGCACCGCAGAAGGGATCAAGGATGTGATTCCCGCATCGGCATTCCGTTCTCCGCTGTTTGCCGAAAACTACGGTCTGGAGCTTGTCGACGGCCCGTTGGCAGGGCTTTTGGCGCGTGCCGTGATTGTTCTTGACGAAGATCGCAAAGTCATTTATTCCGAACTGGTTCAGGAAATCACCGAAGAACCCCACTACGACGAAGCTCTCGACGTCCTCCGCCACACAAAATAATCCCGGAAATCCCCACACTCAATACATACATCTCCACACAATGAGACAGTAAAACCCGCCGATTCCCGGCGGGTTTTGCTGTTATTTTACCAGCATTTTTTTGACTTTGATTGTATCTGAAGTTGAGTATTTAATAATGATGAAAGGTGAAATTATATTATTGAGCGGTATCACAATTGATTGATGAATGTTTCCGTTAAATATATGTCTGCCAGACATATCGAAAGCGGAAAGAGACAGAATCTCAGAAGTGTATACATATAGCTGTTTATCTTCTATATAAAGTTTTATGTCATCAATATCCACATTCTCAACTGAGGCAGAACTGATCAAAGCGTCAAGGTCAACCTTGCTCATGTAATCGTTGGTCGAGTATATGGGAGAATACACATCGGTACCATCCGCAAGGATCGCACGTATCCGGAAATATGTACCCCATGGGATGTTATGTATAGTATGATTTTCGCCGACTGGTATTTCTCCTTTGGATAAAATGCGTAATTGATCTAAGGCCGGATTAATTAGGTGCGGTTTAGATCTTTCGAATATTAATCTGGAGGTGTTTTCCGGTAACGACATAGATAAATATAAGTCACCTTTGCAGTCCAACTTCTCTACCGATCCGCTAAATAATTGGTAGTTATATTTCACCTCCTTTACCAAAGACTCTGCATTCTCCCGATCGAAAGTCGGTTCATATTCGAGCGTTTCAGAAGTGGTGCCATATTTATTGGAGACTATTATAGTTACCCAACTATAATATAGATTAGTTATATTACCGATTTTTACATGGGCAATATAAGGTTCGTCGAATCGATAATTTCTAAGAGTGGTGTTATACTCCTCTTCAATTTCGACTGAAACGTAATCGGCTCCGGCATATTTGACATCGAATGTTAAAGAAAATTCGTAGTCTCCTGTATTGATGGCGGAAATATTATCAATAGATTGAATGATCGGTTTCAATTCTAAGGAAAGCGTGAAAGGGACAGCACTGTGTAGTTCACCGTTTAATGAATAATCGCATTCTATTCTGCCCTCCAAATCTCCATTAATGTTAATATAGAAATTGTCTTGTGAGGAAATTTTATCGATAATAAAGTTTTCGGAGTTTCCCTCTGATATTTGGGTATAGCCGCCTTGCTTGTTCTTTAAAAGAAATCTCCAACTATAGTCTGTGGTGTTCTCATTTTTATGGGCAAGAGAAAAAGTGTGAGATTCATAAGCAGAACCTGACCCGGTATCGGATATGTCGTTACATTTAATTGAAAAAGAGGTGTTTGATTGGATTGTCTCTGTGTATCTGTTGTGGCCCTTTTGAACTGTTGGCGTCGCTGATAGCGCACAGTTCGTTCGCAGTAATAGAACTGAGACGAGCAAAATTAAATGCCTCATTGCAGGAGTGATATAGTAACAGTTAATAATTCTTTAGGTTTCTGCAAATATACTAATTTGTTGCGAAATAAAAAAATATTTTTGTTAGCGACACTGATAACAAATTCTATCCGATGGTTGAATTGGTTAATGCATCCGGCGGTTGGAAAACCGCCGCCCCATAGACCGCCCCACAACTTTCCAACAGCCTCCGCGCTCTAATACTTCCGGTTATAATCGGGAAAGTTGACGATAATTGCGGTAATTTGCGGTTATAATCGGGTGATTTCGCAAAATTTGTTTGGAAATCCAATTATAATCGGTTATTTTTGCAAAAAAAATATGTATATGGAGCTGATACCTCGTCCGCAGTATATAGAAAAGATAGCAGGCCTGATAAATCGCAGCATGATGTTGATCCTTGTGGGGCAACGCCGTGTGGGAAAGAGCAAGGTGCTTGAACTGTTTAAAGAATGGCTGAAACAGAATCGTCAGGAAGCGAACATTGTATATATAAATAAGGAATTTCAGGAGTTCCGCGACATCGCGACGGCAGAGCAGCTCTATGATTATGTAATCTCCCGGATGCCGGAAGGTGGTGAGAATTATCTTCTGATAGATGAGGTGCAGGATATTGAAAACTATGAGAACGCACTGCGGAGCCTGCATGCTGAAAACCGCTGTCAGGTTATTGCTACCGGGAGCAATGCGTATATTTTTTCGAGTGAACTGGGCACGCGACTGGCAGGGCGATATATTGAGATAAAAATATACAATCTCTCCTACCTCGAGTTTTTGCGGTTTCATAACATGGAGGACAACGATCGGGCACTCATGCATTATCTGATAATGGGCGGTCTTCCAGGCTTGCTCGCTTTTAAATCTGAGGAAAAGTCGCAGATAAACGACTATCTGGAGGGCGTTTATAATACTGTTCTCGTAAAAGATATTGTCAGCCGGGAAAAGGTGCGAAATGTCACACAACTCGAGAATGTGATACGCTATGTCGCTGACAACATCGGCAAGCCTCTCTCCGTGGCCAATATTGTAAGATTCCTGACCTCCAAAGGTGAAAAGATTAGCGACGAAACAGTGTCGAACTATCTCAAATATCTGCGCGACTCATTCCTTGCCCTGCCTGTAAAGCGTTTCGACATTCATGGCAAACTGCTCCTTGAAACGAACAACAAGCTCTATTTCTCTGACCATGGCATCCGTAATCATCTCTGCGAACCGGACATCAGAGGCAGTATTGAAAAAGTGATGGAGAATGTGGTGTGGAACCATCTCCGCAGGCAGGGGTTTGACGTCACGGTCGGCATACTGCGTGCCGGAGAGATTGATTTTGTCGCGACAAGGGCAGAACAGCGGATCTATGTGCAGGTGACATATCTCCTTGCTTCCGACGAAACGGTCAAACGTGAGTTCGGGAATCTCGCCGCTATTCAGGACAATTATCCGAAGTATGTGGTTTCGATGGATCCCCTCTGCGGAGGCTTCGGGGAATATCCCGGCATACGCCATATCAATCTCCGCGATTTCCTCAAAACTAACTTGTAATATTTATATAACAATAGTTTTTCATCTTCACAAATTTGTGAAGATGAAAAACTATTGTTAACTTTGCATCATTATAAAAATATGATAGTCACCTTTGATAAAGAATACTTAAAGGAATTATACGAAAGCGGAAAGTCAAAGGATAAAAAGCACCGCTTTCAACCTGAGATAGTCAAGCGTTATAAACGTTGTATAGACTACCTCAAATGGGCTTCATCCAAAGAAGCGCTCTTCCCAATTAATTCTTTAAGATTCGAGGCGTTAGAAGGCGATAAGAGAGGCATGTTTTCTGTAAGCGTGAATGATAAGTATCGTATTGAATTTACTCTGAATGAGACTGCCGAAGAATCTTCTCTTACGATTTGTAATATTGTTGAACTTTCAAACCATTATGATTGATATGATAACGCTCGCCAATATAGATCCGGCTATGATTGCCAATAATCTTACTCCATTTGAACCGACTCATCCCGGAGAACTTATCCGTGACGAGCTGGAAGCCCGTAATCTCTCGCAGGTGAAGCTTGCGAATCAAATCGGTGTTTCTCCCTCGCTACTCAACGAAGTTATCAACGGTAAACGCGCGGTGAATACTGAATTGGCTCTATTGTTGGAAGCTGCTTTTGGAATTGAAGCCGAGCTATTTTTGAAATTACAGAGTGATTATAATATGCAAGTTGCTAAATCTGATTCTTCTTTGATGAGCCGACTTGCAAAGATCCGCAAGATAGCTGCAGTACTTTGAATATGAGCAAGAAATCGAAAGGGGGCGCTGGTCCCGAGAAAACGAATGCGGCACGTCTGCTCGACAAGGCGGGGGTGAATTACCGGCTTGTGCCTTATGAGGTGGACGAGAACGACCTCTCTGCGGTGCATGTGGCCGCTACACTCGGCGAGGATATCGACCTGGTATACAAGACTCTGGTGCTCCACAGCGAGCCGATGAAGGCCGGGCAATATTTCGTGTGCGTGGTGCCGGGCGCTGCCGAGGTCGACCTCAAGAAGGCGGCCCGCGCCGCCGGCTATAAGAAGGTGGAGATGCTGGCGATGAAGGAGTTGCTCGGCGTCACCGGCTATATCCGCGGCGGCTGCTCGCCTGTGGGGCTGAAGAAGCCTTACCCCATATTCATCCAGGAGGATGCTCTCGCCCACGACCGCATTTTCATCTCGGCCGGCCAGCGCGGACAGCAGTTCGAGCTGTCGCCCGCCGACCTTGTGGCATATACCGGCGCCACTGCCGCCGACCTTGTCAAAGAGTGACATCACACACCAACGCGCCATCATTCATCATCACACCAACACACACCATCACGCAAACTCATCGCACTTATGAATACTTTCGGAAATATCTACCGCCTGACATCGTTCGGCGAATCGCATGGCCGCGCTATCGGCGGCGTCATCGACGGCATCCCCGCCGGCACTGTCCTGTCGCTTAAGGCGTTGCAGGAGGCTCTTGACCGACGCCGCCCCGGAGCGTCGGCACAGGTGACACAGAGACGTGAACCTGACCATGTGGAGATCCTGTCGGGCCTGATGGCGCTCTGCGAAGGAGAACTGGCGGGATTGACCGACGACACCGATACCGTGGTGGCATTAGGCACGCCGATAGGATTCATGGTGCGCAACACCGACCAGCATTCGCAGGCCTACGACAACATTCGCGAACTATATCGTCCGAACCATGCCGATTTCACCTACGACCGCAAATATGGTCTGCGCGACTGGCGCGGCGGTGGCCGCAGCTCGGGCCGCGAGACCATCAGCCGTGTGGTGGCCGGCTCCTTTGCCGAGCAGGCGCTTCGCCCCTTAGGCATATCGTTTACGGCCAAAGTGACGGAAATAGGGGGATCTGCCGATCCGTCGCAATTTGCCGCCATTATCGACGAGTGTCGTGCCAAAGGGGATTCCGTCGGCGGGGTGGTGACGGCCACTGTCACCGGACTGCCGGCCGGACTGGGCGAGCCTACCTTTGCCAAGTTGCAACAGATGCTGGCGTCGGCCATGTTCTCTATCGGCGGTGTGCATGGATTCGAGTATGGCGACGGTTTCGCTCTCTCGGGCATGCGTGGCACCGCGGCGGCCGACCTGATGGATGCCGGCGGGTGGCGCAGCAACCATTGTGGCGGAATCCTCGGAGGAATCTCCAACGGACAGCCCGTGACGATGCGCGTGGCATTCAAACCCACGCCGTCGGTCAGCGTTGAACTTCCCACGCTCGACACCTGTGGCCGCGAGACCACACTCTGCACCAAAGGTCGGCATGATCCCTGCATCGCCATCCGCGGATGCGAAGTAGTGCGTGCTATGGCTGCAATGACCATTTTCGATGCCCGGCTTATGAATCTTTCGGCCAAATCCAACGTCTCCGGATCATATTCCCGCGACCGGTTCGATCCCCCGTGTCCCTGCGAATAATCTCTACGAGATGGGACGATACTACCGCGACTATGCCGACTTTCTCGCCGACCGTTTCCCCGGCCGTAAAATGCAGAAACTCACAGTTGATGCCGGTTTTTCGTGTCCCAACCGCGACGGCTCGCTGTCGCGAGGCGGGTGCTCCTATTGCAACAACAGTTCATTCTCGCCGATGACCGATGGCAGCGGACGCACGCATCTGTCGGTGACGGAGCAGATTGCGCGTGGCCGCGATTTTTTCGGGAGGAAATATCCCGATATGGGTTATCTGGCCTATTTTCAGAGTTATACCAATACTCACGGAGAACTCGACCGGCTGTTGGCGCTCTACGACGAGGCCCTGGCGGCTCCGGGTGTGGAGGGGCTTGTGATCGGCACCCGTCCCGACTGTCTCCCCGAGCCACTGCTCGACGCACTGGGCGATCGGCGCGAACGGGGCGCCCGCATCATGATCGAGCTTGGCGCCGAATCGTCGCACGATGCCACCCTAAGCCGCGTAAACCGATGCCATACATGGGGATGCGTGGAGAATGCCGTGATGCGGCTTAAAAGCCGGGCGATACCAGTGGGGCTACATCTGATAATGGGGCTGCCCGGCGAGTCGCGCCCGATGATGCTCGAGACAGTGCGCCGCGCCGTCGCCCTGAAACCCGAAACAATCAAATTCCATCAGTTGCAGATTGTTGAAGGCTCGGCGCTTGCTCGGCAATATGCCGCCGACAGCAGTTGTGTGTCGTTGTTCACGCCGGAAGAGTATCTCGATCTGTGTGTCGGGATAGTGGAGCTGATGAACGCCCTGGCGCCGGAAACGGCCATCGACCGCTTCACATCGTCGGCGCCGGCCGATCTGCTTGTGGCGCCTAAGTGGGGATTGAAAAACTATCAGTTTGTGAATCTGCTACACCGCCGCCTCGCAGGCATGTGATGCCTGCGGGACGGCGGTGGCAGAAGAGTCAGAGCTTCGTGGGGGTCAGAGCACGGGGATGGTGAGCGTGGCGGGTTTGAGACCGGGCGAGGTGGCGCGCACGGTCACTTCGCCGGGGTTGTCGGCGCTGCGGACTATCATGGTGGCGGCGCCGGAGAATAGTGTCATTTCAGGATTCTGGAACGGGAGCAGACTCTTGGGGTCGCCGTTGGCAGTGGCCTCGAAAGTGCCGGCACCTTTCACGGCGAATTTCACCATATTCTCGGCTGTGGGCACTATGTTGCCATCCTTGTCGGCAACCTGCACTGTGACATAAAGCAGATCGTCGCCGTCGGCTTTGAGCTGACGGGTGTTGGCGGGTGTGAGCACGATGTGGTGCGGTTTCCCTGCGGTGCGGACAATCTTCTCGGCCACGGGATTCCCCGCGGCGTCGTATGCCACCACTTTCAGCTCGCCCGGTTCATAACGGGTGTCCATCCACATCAGACGGTAGCGGTTGTAGTAGGTGGAATTGTTTTTCTCGCGCACACCCTGGCTGCGGCCGTTGATGAAGAGTTCGGCCTTGGGGTAGTTGGTGTAGACGAATACCGGAGTGATTTCGCCCTCGCGTCCCTTCCAGTTCCAGTGAGGGAGCACATGCAGAGTGGTGTCGGCGGTGTTCCACTGCGAGCGGTAGAGATAATAGCGGTCTTTGGGAATCGAAGCCAGGTCGATGATGCCGAACATAGAGCTGTGGTTGGGCCAGCAGTTGGTGTCGTAGGGCGAAGGCTCGCCGAGATAATCGAATCCGGTCCACACAAACTGGCCGATTACCCATTCGTCATCATCGTCGCGGGCGAAATCGATGTCGGGAGTGTTGGACCAGGGGCAGCTCTCCACGTCGTAGCTGCTTGACTGATTGTCGGGATGGAAAGCCACATTGCGGCAGTCGGCGCCGGGAATCACCACGGGGAAGTGGTATACGCCGCGCGAGGAAACGGTTGAGGCGGTTTCCGAACCGAGGATAATCTTCTGCGGCAGAGAATTGTAGAGCGAGTCGTAGTCCTGAGGCTTGTAGTTGAAGCCGGGGATGTCGAGCGCCGCAGCATAGCCGTTGGCGAGGGCGCCGAAATGGGCGTTCATGCCTGCGGTGAAGGGGCGGGTGGGATCGAGTCTGCGGACAATATCTCCAAGCATGGTGAGTTCGCGCATGCCCGGTTCGCCCCATTGCGAGGGCACCTCATTGCCGATCGACCACATCACCACCGAGGGATTGTTGCGATAGTGGCGTATCATGTTGGTCATGTCGCGTTCGGCCCATTCGTTGAACACCTTGCCATAGCCGTTGGGCGATTTTGGGTCGAAGCCCCAGTCGTCAAAGGGTTCCACCATCAGCATAATACCCATTTCGTCGCAAAGTTCCACGAGTTCGGGTGCGGGCATGTTGTGCGAGGTGCGGATGGCGTTGGCGCCCATATCCTTGAGGAGTTCGAGCTGATGGCGCAGCGCCGAACGGTTGATGGCGGCGCCGAGGGGGCCGAGGTCGTGGTGGTTGCACACGCCTTTGAATTTAGTCTTTTTGCCGTTGAGGAAAAATCCCTTTTCAGGAATATATTCCATCGACCGGATGCCGAAGCGGGTGTCGTAGGTGTCGACCTGCTTCCCGTCGACGCTGAGGGTGGTGCGGGCGGTATAGAGGGCCGGAGTCTCGGGGCTCCACAGCTCGGGTCGGTCAACGATGAAATTCTGCGAGAATTTCTGCCCGCGGGGAATATAGAACGACTTGTTGGTCGCCACTACGCGGCCCTGAGGATTGAGAATGTCGGTGACCACGTCGATTTTTTTGCCGTAAGGATCGCGGGGGAGGCGTTCTCCGCCGTTGATTTCCATTTCAAAATGCACGGAGGCATATTCGGGGGTTACCTTCGGTGTGGTGACATATGTGCCCCACACGGGGATGTGCACGCGGTCGGTGGTGATCAGGTGCACATTGCGGTAGAGACCGGCTCCGGGATACCATCGCGAAGCCTGCGTGAAGTTCTCGAGGTCGACCTGCAGGGTGTTTTCGCCCGGCCGCAAATCGCGGTTGTCGAGGTCGACGTAAAATGAGTTGTAGCCGTAGGGCCAGGCTGCCACTTTCTTGCCGTTGACAGTGACCTGTGCATTGCTCATTGCGCCGTCGAATAGGATGGTGAATGCTCTGCCGGTGGTATCGGGAATATTGAAAGTGCGGCGGTAGACCCCCTTGCCGATGAATGGCAGACCGCCGGTGCGACCGGTTTTCAGCGATTTTTCGGTTTCGAGGTTTTGCTCTATGGCCACATCCTGGAGGTCGTTGTTGATGTCGAACGGGCCGTAGATGGCCCAGTCGTGTGGCACCCTCACGTTCTGCCAGACCGGCGTGCCGTCGGCGGTGCCGCGGGCGAATTGCCAGCCGTCGGTGAGGGTGACTGAGGTGCGCTGCGCCTCGGAAGCCATTACGGCTGTGGCTGCAATCAGCATGGAGGTCAGTAGTTTTTTCATGTTTCTGTTTGGTTATGATGCTGTCGTTTAATTGTTAGATTCAAGGAAATGACACGATGGAGTCATGGCATCGGCCCGGTGGCTGATTCTACTCCATGAACACGAAGTATACGGCCAGGACCAGGCATAGGAATGCCGCGAAATGATTCCAGTGGAGCGCTTCGCCGCGGAAAAAGAACACGGTGAACACCGTGAAGACCATAAGCGTGATAGCCTCCTGGATTACCTTGAGCTGCATCAGCGAGAAAGCGCCGCCGTTGCCCAGGTAACCATAGCGGTTGGCAGGCACCTGACAGGCATATTCAAGCAGCGCGATACCCCACGATACGAGTATCACGATATATAAAGGAGTGTTGGCCGTGAACACGCCCGACTGCTGAAGCTTCAGATGGCCATACCAGGCGAATGTCATGAATATGTTCGACACCACCAGAAGCAATATGGTAATCCAGCCGTTCATTTAAGTAACTGTTCCAAATTAAGTAACTGTTCCAAGTTATTTTGTGCAAAGTTAGGTTTTTTTTGCATGGGGAGCAAACAATTGGTGTTACAAAGATGTTTCAAAGGTAGCTGCAAGGCAGCATTCAACGATTCAACTATACATTATTATGAAAACCGGACAGATCAGACGAAGCATTTTAGGCTCTGCGCTTGCATTGATTTTCTGCGGCGCGGCACTTGACGCACCTCTGCACGCCGAGGAGGCGGTGTCGGAGAGCATGCCCGTGGTTAAAGAGAGTGTTGCCGCGCGCCTGGCCAGAGAGTATCGTGGCGTCGGACCCGTAGAGGCCGGTTCGGTGACTTTTGATCAGCTGCCCTCGAAGACCCGCAAGTTTCTGCGCAAGCATTGCAACGGACGTGCGGTGGTGCGGTGCGACAAGGTGTTCACCACCGGACAATATAATCTGGAGCTTGCAGACGGCATTCGCTTCGAGTTCGATAAAAAGGGGAATGTGATTGAGACGGTGGCTCCCGAGGGATATTCGCTGGCGCGTCCGCTGCTCCGCGCGGTGGTGCCGGGCAAATTCTATCATCTGTTGATTCACAACGGTCTGGATCAGTGTGTCGACCGGGTGGAGCACACCTCCGACAAATATCGCGTCGATGTCGACGACCCTGTGTTCTCGTCGGTGTTATATGGCAAGGATGGAGTGCTCACACTCGTAACGTCCGATTAAGTCAGCGATTGCCTTTCTCCTTTTTCCTTTATCTTAGAGTCGGCTGAGGATGGCCGGGAGGAGCGGTCCGGAGGTGGGGAGCCAGATCACCGACGGGTCGCGGCGCAGCCATGTCAGCTGCTTTTTGGCGTAGACGCGGGTGTTTTTCTGTATGCGGGCCACGGCTGTTGCGAGGTCCATTTCTCCGTCGAAACAGGCAAACAGTTCTTTGTAGCCTACGGTGTTGAGGGCGTTGAGCACCGGATGCCCGGCTTTGGCGTGTCGCAAGGGATACACCCGGCGGGCCTCGTCGAGCAGTCCGGCCTCCATCATGGCCTCCACACGGCGGTTTATGCGGTCGAAAAGCTCCTCGCGGGGCATGTCGATTGCAAATTTGAGGATGCGGAACGGGCGTTGCCGCGTCTGTCCGGTTATCAGCGAGGAGTAGGGGCGTCCCGCCTGGAGGGTGACCTCGAGCGCGTGCACCAGCCTCTTGTGATTTTTCAGGTCGGGGGTGGTACGGAGAAATTCGGGGTCGAGCTGTTGCAGACGGGCTGTTACGCCGTCGAGGCCCTCAGTGTCAAGAATGGCGTATGCGGCGCGGCGGTTGGCCTCCGATACGGTGGGAAGGGCGTCGATGCCGCGGCACACGGCATCGATATACATCATGGATCCGCCGGCCATGACGGCGCGGGATCCGCACCGGCTGAAAATGTCGGGGAGCAGACGCATCACATCTTCCTCAAACTGTGCGGCCGAATAATATTGGCCGAGACCGAGGTTGCCGACGAAATGATGCGGCACGGCGGCGAGCTGGTCGGCCGACGGGGGCGCCGTGCCGATGGCAAGGTCGCGGTAGAGCTGGCGGGAGTCGGCCGAAATGATTTCCGTGCCGAGTGCCTGCGCCAGCTCGACGGCAAGAGCCGTCTTGCCCGAGGCGGTGGCTCCGGTGACAATTACGAGGGTGTCGCTGTTGTTGGGTGTGGCGCTCTCCACAAAAGCAGGAAGCCGACGGGTGTCAGGCGTTTTCGTTGACGATGCGTGCTATCTCCACAATCACGTCGCGGGCTTTCTCCATGGAATCCACGGGCACAAACTCATAGCGGCCATGGAAGTTGAGACCGCCGGCAAAGATGTTGGGGCAGGGGAGACCTTTGAACGAGAGCTGGGCACCGTCGGTGCCGCCGCGGATGGGCTGCACTTTAGGGGTTACGCCCGCGCGCTCCATGGCTTTCTCGGCGTTCTCCACGATATACATCAGCGGCTCGATCTTCTCGCGCATGTTGTAATACTGGTCCTTAAGCTCCAGCGAGCAGCAGTCGGGGAATTCGTTGTTGGTTTTGCGCACCAGATGCTCCAGTTCCTTTTTGCGGCGCTCGAAGCGGTCGCGGTCGTGGTCGCGGATGATGTAGGTTAGGGTGGTCTTCTCCACGTCCCCCTCGATCTGCACCAGATGATAGAACCCTTCGTAGCCCTCGGTGTGCTCGGGGGTCTCCCAGCGCGGGAGCATGAGGATAAACTGGTTGGCCATGCGGATGGAGTTGATCATCTTGTGCTTGGCATAGCCGGGGTGGACGTTGCGGCCGCGGAACGACACCTTGGCCACGGCGGCGTTGAAGTTCTCATATTCCAGTTCGCCGATTTCGCCGCCATCCATTGTGTAGGCCCAGTCGGCTCCGAAGTGCGCCACGTCGAATTTGTGTGCCCCCTGGCCTATCTCCTCGTCGGGATTGAAGGCGATGCGGATTTTGCCATGTTCGATTTCGGGGTGCTCTTTCAGGAACACCATGGCCGAGATGATTTCCGCTATGCCGGCCTTGTCGTCGGCGCCGAGCAGAGTGGTGCCGTCGGTGACGATGAGGTCGTGACCCGGATAGTTGCGCAACTCGGGGAACTGGTCGGGCGAGAGCACGATGCCCTCTTTCTCGTTTAGGAGGATGTCGTTGCCGTCGTAGTTGCTGACGATGCGGGGCTTCACGTTGTGGCCCGACATGTCGGGGGAGGTGTCGAGATGGGCGATGAACCCCACCACGGGCACGTTGGCCTTGGAGGTGTTGGCCGGGAGAGTGGCCATGAGATAGCCGTTTTCGTCAAGGGTGATCTCCTCCAGACCCAACTGATGCAGCTCTTTTTCGAGAGCCTGGGCGAAAATATACTGTCCGGGAGTGGAGGGGGTGAGGTTGGTGAGTTCGTCGCTCTGAGTGTCGAACTTCACATATCTGAGAAATCTTTCGGTGACGTTCATGGTGATAAGGAACTGTGGAAAGTTACTTTGAGTTTTTCTGATTGCAAAGTTACATTTTTTTTCGAATCTCACCGATGAGTTTGCCGTTTTTTTCCGTAGAAGTTCCCTGCGGAGGCCGGCGGTCGGCGGCTGGAAAGCCGCCGTTCCACAGCCTGCACGGTCACAAGGGGCGTCAGTCGAAACCGTAGCGGGAGGTGTCGCGTGATTTGATGTTTTTATCCTGGTACCCTTTGAATTTGTATGAGACGGAAAGCGAAAGGCCCCGGGTGTAATAATTGTTGTCGATATCCATCCATTGTCTGTCGAATCGCATCTGTTGCTTGCTGTAGAGGGTCCTCAGCAGATCGCTCCCTTTCAATGAGATTGTAAGGTTGTCGTTCAGGAAAGTCCCGGTCACGCCGGCGTTGAGGAGCCATCCATGTTCGATATTCCATAAGCCGTTGATGCTTGGCATTCTGTACATGCCGGTGACGTTGATCGAAATCTTTGGTTTCTGTGATATGATCAAAGTATTGTTCAGCCAGAAGTATCCCCCGAACTTGCTTCGATTGAACGAAAGATTGTGCCAGTCGGAAGATTTGAAAGTCTCCACCTTTAAAGTCGCCGTGATATTTGTAAATAAGATTTTGCCAATCGATATCGGTATAGACAGAGTCAAGTCATAGAGCTGTGAGAAATCAAAGTTGTAGGGCTGGCTTATCAGCACAAGCGCATCGTTTGACTGGTAGGATTGGGTGTAAAAGAAATCGTTGACCCGGTAATAACTCAACGACAGCATATATTTCTGTTTGAAAAAGTACATCAGGGACGCTATATTGTAAGTCGCCGGTTTCAATGTGGGGTTACCTTCGTTGAGCTGGTAGGGGTTGATATATGATTTATAGTCCTGCCGCTGCCACAGGGAGGGATATGATTTGAATGATTGGTATGACGCCTGAAAAATGTGAGTCTGCGAGGGCATGAATGTGACAGTGGCGGTAGGGAGCAGCTGAGTCTTTTTGTAATCCGCTATTTTGTAATATTCACCTTTCAGGTTGGCTGAGAAATTCAGCTTTCCCTCGAAAAATGACTTCTGGACGCCTAAATATGCGTTGGCGATATGTTCGTCGGTTTTGGTTCTCACATCGTCACTGACCATGTCGGGGTCGTCGGAGATGTTGATCAGTCGGTTGGCGTTTCTACTGAATTCGTATGAGGCGCCATACGACAGATTCCACTGCCGTCCTAACGGAGTGGTCATGTCGAGATATGCTTTTGTGCGGTTGGCGGTCTGATCCGAATGCCCTGTCAGAGCCGGATTGCCCGAGGTGTCGTCGCCGGTGATTATCTGATTCCGGTCGGCGGTGTAATGCCAGTAGTCGATGCCTGCATCGATCCCTTTCTTGTTGGAGTAGCTCAGGGAAACGGCATTGAAATACTTCTTGGACCGTGATCCGGATTTATAAATGCCGAAAGCGGAATTGTCGGAATACGAGTCACTGTCCACCTTGGGAAAGAACTGTCCGTCATAGTTGATTGAAAGGGAGTTGGTTTTGTCTATTTCATAATCGGCCATGACATAGAAGCGGTGCGTGTCGGACAATGACCTTGCCTCCTCGGTGTTGCTGACATCGAAAACATCATCGCCCACGGTGTGCCGGCCTGAATATACCTCTTTCTGAATCGTCTTGCCGCAATTGAAGGAATACCCGGCATTGACATTCCATTTGGGCAGACCGCAGAAGACCGACGACCCCAGGCGCCCGGAGAGCAGATGCTGCCATGTGCCCGAAGCACTCACCTGTCCGTTTAACGTATGGGGATCGTTTCGTTTGATCGTAACATTTATCACCGAACTGCGGGTTTTCCACTTTGGGGAGGGGGTGTAAATGATTTCCACACCCTTGATCATTTCGGGAGGGATGCTCTTCAAATAATCGATCAATGCCGCCGTATCCATCAGTGTCCGTTTTCCGTTGATGTAGATGACACTCCCCAGGGGGGCGCCGGTCAGTGAAATGTTCTCGCCATCGGTGGAATATAGCAGCGGCAACGCCAGCAGCAGGTCGTGAGCCGACGAAATAGCGCGGGTTTTCCGTATTTCATCCAGATTGTTATACGAAATAATGCCGTTTTTCATCGATATGTCGCCCTTGCGGGCGGTCACCACTACTTCCCTCAGCTCCGATGCCTTGGGGGAAAGTTTGATAACAACTGGAGTCGGAGTGTCGGGAATGGGCCCGAAAATACGCGTTAATTCATAACGTGCTTTTGAAATATCTTTTCTTGAAATACTATTTGAATTGTATCCGACGCAGCTGGCGACAATATACCAGTCGAAGTCGGGGACATCCATCATGAAAAATCCCGAATCAACTGTGGTGACAACATCGACGAAAGAGGAATCGGGCAGCGAAAAGCATACACAGGTTGCTCCGCCAATGGGGTTGCCCTCCTTGTCCAGGACACTTCCTTTGATTGTTTTCGCTTTCATTGGCAACACTGATGCCAATATCATAAACACCAATAATATCTTTTTCATTTTCAGTAAATTAAATCGTTGTTGAACTTGGGCGCGAATTTGCATCTTGGATCAGGATAATCCCAATTGTCCGCGCCGTAAGCTTTGATGACCTTTACAACACATCTTCTCTTTTTCGCGTTGCAGTCATCGAAATGCGAACACTTCATGCAGGGGCTATCCTCCCTGAACAGTGATTTTGAAACATTGAACAGTTGCAGGGCGCGTTCTGAATTCCAGATATCCTGTAGCGAAGATGTTTTAAGGTCTCCTATTATGAAATCCTTGTGCCAGTACATCTGCTCGCAAACGCTCACTTTGCCGTCGGGCAATATAAACAGTCTGTTTTGTAAGATCCCACAGGAGCCACCGTGGAAACAATCTTTTTTGGGGCCTGCATTTCGGAATTTTGCATCAAGAGCTTCAGCGCTGAAAACAATCTGTATTTTCGCATCAGGCTGAATGCTGTTCTTTACAAAATCCTGTATGGATCGAAGTTGGTCTCGTGTCGCTTTGATCTCGGAAAAAGTGTCGGGCGTGTACAATGAATATTCCGGCACCCGTATTTCCCACATAGTCAGATTCCGGATCCCTTTTATGTATTGGTACAACGCCTTGATCTCGTCAATGGTGGAGTTTTCCGAGGTCAGAATTGTATCAATCTGAATGGGATAGCCGTATTTTTCAAGTAGAGATATTCCTTTTTTTATGCTGTCGACATAACCCGGTGTTGTCCCGATGGTTTTCCGAAGTGTCGAGTCATCAAGAGAATCAAGAGATATCTGAACTGTTTTGTTGAACCCGGTCTTATTAAGTCGGTCAATCAACGATTCAGAGACGGGAAGTTTAGTCGATATATAGGTGGGCGACATATTGTTATCCACCAGTTTGGCCAAAATCAGATCCCAATCTTTGCGAAGAAATATCTCACCGCCGATAATATCTACAAAACCCATTCTTAACGAAGCGAACTCGTCGATTATTTCAAGAACCCTCTGTGTGGAAAGTGGTCTATAGGAAGTGTTTCTGTCGGCGTAACAATATTTGCATTTTGTTGCACATTTGTTAGTAAGCATCCATAAAGCGGTGTGGGGCGCTCTATGGTTTCTGTCGGGTGTGAGATTTACGGATGAACATTTCAGATCTTCTATAGAAAAATCGTACTCAGGTGGTGTCTCGGTGTCACGAGGATGGATCAGTACATTTTTTGGGAACCCGACTTCTACGCCTTGCCAAGTGGTATATATCGGCGTACTGTTGCCCATAAAATCTTTGATAAGGTCATGCATCTTCGTTGTGGAGACATTAAGTTGCCGGGATAAGGCGCATATGATCTCGTCAATGGGTCGGAGTGTCGTGAATACACTCAAAATCATTGCCTGATGAGGATGGATGTATCCGATCCATGCTGGAGAGCTGTCGAATGACAAATCTCTTTTTGCAAACATGCAGATTCGATCATTGTCATTTTTAAAGACATAGTCGGGATTGAGTATCCAGATTTGGTTATCCATAAATCTGTTAGTTTAAACTTGCGGAAGTGATGTCACTTCCGCAAGTCGGTTTTCATGTGTGTGATCGTACTTTAGTCATTGACGGATTATGTGCCGGGCGTGGGTTCGGGATCGGCAGGTGTGGGGCCGGGGTTCGGATCCACAGGTTCGGGTTCTTTGATGCCAGAACCCACCACTGTGCATACTCCGGAACCAACCACGGAACAGAATCCAGAACCGTATACAGTGCAAGTCACAGCTGAACTGAATAGACCACAGAAGCCACCGTTGTTGGAAATACCGCCCTTTACATCCATGAGTTCGTCGACTGACATGACGTCAGGTAAATCGGAAATTTGAACGACAGATTTCATATTGTCGATATTAGTTATGCCTCAATTTATCGGAGATCGGCACCTCCGGCATTTCCTCCGGTAATGCTCGGTTTCGATTGACGTCTATCGATATGTTTTAATTCTCTGTGTATGCTGTTACGAATGGAAGTGCGGAGGCTGTGGAAAGGGGGCTTTCGGGCGGCCGGCCTAAAGATGACGGAAGCCGGCTTTTGGGTCTGAATCAACGTATTGAAATTAGCCGGGAAGCATATAGAATAGGGAGGCGGTAGGAAAACCGCCTTTCCACAGGTCTGCACAGTTTGCGGTGGCTGGATCAATCAACTCCAATTTATTGAATGGAGAAGGATATGCTTGCAGTTGCGTACCAGTTATAGGATTCTATACTGATGTGGAATACATGATTCCCTGTATCAGGAGCATAGAGGATGGTGTTGAGTATGTCTGATGAATCAACAACATTTCCTTGTGCATCATATAGCCAGACAACAACATCATGGTCTTCGTCGCATGAGATTTCAATACTCCGAGTCTCCGAGTCGCTTATGATATAAATGACCGGCAGATGTGCGGGCATTCGTTGAATGCCAGCATAGTTGGATTTTTGTTCATTGCGATGTGCTTCGGCCTGTGAAACTGTTTCCTCGGCTCGGGCAGTCATTGAGAAAAGAGATATGAAAATCCCGAAGATAATGATTAGTTTATTCATGCGATTGTGTTTATACTGATGCAAATGTAGGTTTATAAAAGTTTTCAGACAAGAGAAAAAGTTTGACGGCTGAGATTTTAGTATACTGATTTGCAGTGTGTTGCGAATGTCTGTGGAGGCTTGATAAAACTACACGTCCTAAAAGTTTGACGCAGGGGGTGATTTTGCCTTGAAAACTATAAGGATTCAGGCTGTCACGAGAGTTTTTTCATCAATTGCCGTATGTATATGCCTAAATTTGTTTCCTGTTCATTCATCCCAAGTTTTTTGCGAATATCACTGCTGATATGATAATGCCGTTTCAACTGGATATATTCTCCGATTTCTTTGCCTCGCAATCCTATTGCATAGAGACACGCGTAGTTGATTTCAGAATCGGTCAGATTATGCTCCTCGAGATACTGAATGAACTTGGGATGCGATGCCTTGAATGCAAGTCGCGTTGAATCCATGAATTTTTCTTTGTCCTCCGTAATTTTATTGACCCAAGTTTTATAAGGTCTGGAATATGCGGCATTGTCAGAAATCTTCGAGGCCAACAAACCGTTTAGAATGTCGATACGTTCCTTAACTGCGTCAGAAATCGGCATCGACAGATTTTTGTGCTGCAGCAGTTCTTTTAAATCGTCGCTCTCTGTTTTAAGTTGCGAGATACGGTATGCGCGATTCTCATTTTCAAGTTGTAGATTCTCCTTCTCAAGTTGTAGATGTGATTTCTCACTTTCAATCAATTTTCGTTTGGATTTGCTTATGCGCAATTGGTAATATGAGAATCCCAATAAAATTATTAAGAAGCAAACGCCGCTGACAGTCATCCATATAATCCTGTCTTTTTGCTGTATTTGCCGGAGATTCTCTATTGTTAGATTATGGCGCTCCTGAGCCACAGATGATCTTTGCATGAATATCGTGGAATTCTCCTTTTCGATTTTAGTAGAATATTCCTTATAGGCGGAGAATGCATTTTTATAATCACCTGATGCTGCGTATATATCTGATTTGACAATTAGATACCTCAGCGATTTGCTATATGGGTCGTTGGGATTAACGGTGTTGAATATATTCAGAGCCATCCGGGGATTCTTAATTTTTAAATACCCGTTTGCCATGTCGAGTTTGGTATCATTGCTGACTTCGGAAAGATCAGATATTTGGCCCAGACTGTTTTTGATTTTGTTTTCATCGCCAAAATTGACGATGCACGAAAACTTTATAGAAGCCAGCCGGTGTTGCAAATCCTCATCATTCGAAGTCAACGTCTCTGCCACCGACAACAGGCTGTCGGCCCGGTGTTTGTCCTTATTAAGGATGCAACCGCCCAAGGCTCTTAAAAGACTCGAAAGTGCATAATCATTGTTGCCGATTTTGCGATATAATCGTAATGCGATGAGATTATTGGTGATAAAAGTATTTATCTGGTAAGAAATGTAATTAATACTTCCTTGGGCAACAAGAAGATTCGCATAAGTGAGCGTATCAGTAATTCCATCTTTTAAATCATCGGCTTTAAGAAACGATTGCATCGCCATATCAAAATTTGACGCATTTTGATAGATTCGTCCCTGATAATAAAAGGTGCGGAGCTTTTCGTCGGGGGTGCCGTGCGTGGGATAGTAGTCGATCGCGGGTTGAAGGATGTCGAAATTGGTGGTGTCGATATAATTTTTGTCGAGCGCCATTGACATCAGCAGGGCATAGCGGGCCTTTTCCCCGTCGTCGGCGAGGCTGGTTGTGTCGATCGACGACAGCACGGTAAGGGCGGAATCGGGTCGCGATTCCATCAGATTGTCCGCAAGATCCAATCTGCCGTCGGATCTGGCGGGGCGGTCGGGGCGGCTGCAGCCGGTGATTGTCAATAATACTGTTGCCAGAATGGCAATTACAGTACCTCGTATTGTTGGGTCAGTCATACGAATCATTGTTGGAGCCGTAAAGTTAATAAAAATATCTCATTAACCATGTATGCCTCCTTTGAAAATGTGAAAGAGTCGGGGCGCAGTGTGGAGCGGCGTGTGGGGCGGCGTGTGGGGCGGCGTGTGGAGCGGAGTGTGGGGCGGCATGTGGGGCGGCGGCTTTCCTGCCGCCGTTTAAAAGATGCCCAAACCGCCTTTTCACAGGCTTCTTCGCGAACACGGCGGCAGGAAAGCCGCCGCCCCATAGGCCGCTCCATAGGTCGGCTTTGTTGTTTGAGATTGTAAGGAATGGGTATTGACTGACTGAAGGGGTTAGTTGAGGAGGTGGTGGAGGATTGTTTCGCCGGGGGAATAGGGGTAGGGGAGGAAGCAGAGGGCGGCCAGCAGCGCAAGGAAGACGATTGCGATGATGGCGGCTCCCCAGCGCACGAGCGACGGGGGGATCTCGCCGATGAGTTTGCGCACTTTTTCTGATCGGAGTTCTATTTTGTCGTGTATGCCGGTCGGGATTTTTCCGGGTGTGCGGGTGGTGTTTTCCATTTGTTCAGTTGCCGAGTTCGAGCTGGTTTTTGACGAGTGTGTAATATGCGCCTTTGCGGGCGATGAGCGATGCGTGGCTGCCGGTTTCCACCACCCGGCCTGAGTCGAGCACGATTATGCTGTCGGCGTTGCGGACTGTCGACAGACGATGGGCTACGACAACCACGGTGCGGCCTTTGTAAAATTCGTCGAGGTTTTCCACGATGGTTCTTTCGTTCTTGGCGTCGAGGGCGTTTGTAGCCTCGTCGAGGAAGATGGAATCGGGATTCCGATAGACGGCGCGGGCAATGAGTATGCGTTGTTTCTGTCCCTGGCTGAGGCCTACGCCGTCGGGCCCGATCTTGGTGTTGTATTTCAACGGGAGCGCCATCACGTAGTCGTGGATGTTGGCGATCCGTGCGGCCTGTTCGAGGCGGTCGACGTCGATTTCGCCGTCGTCGACGGCAATATTGCGGGCGATGGATTCCGAGAATATGACGCCATCCTGCATCACTACTCCGCAATGCCGGCGCCACCATTTCAGATTGTACCTGTTGATGTCCCGGCCGGCGATGACGATTGAGCCTGACAGCACGGGATAATAACCGAGCATCAGCTTGATCAGGGTGGTTTTCCCGCTGCCCGACGCCCCCACGATGGCCGTCACTTGCCCCTCGGGGATACGGAACGAGACGTCGTCGAGCGTCTTCTTCAGCGCGTGCGGATCATACTTGAAATCGACGTGGCTGATGTCGATCGATCTCCCGGCCGCGAATTCCGTAGCGGAGTTGTCGTCGGTCTCTTCGTTTTTCCCCTCGTGGATTTCGTTGATGCGTTCAAGCGACAGCCTGACATCCTGCAGCGAGTAGATAAACGTCATTAACTGTTCTACGGGAGAGTTGAGCTGTCCGATGATATATTGCACCGCGAGCATGGCGCCGAGTGTCATATGCCCCTGGATGACGGCCGTGGCGGCAAGAACCGTTATCACGATGTTCTTTATCTCGTTGATGAAAATCGATCCCGCCTCCTGCGTCTGCTGCAGCTTGAGCGATTTCATCTGCACGTCGAACAGGTCGGCCTGCGTGTCCTCCCATTCCCAGCGGCGGCGCTGCTCGCAGTCCTGCAGTTTTATCTCCTGCATGGAGGTGATGAACTGATAGGTGCGGTTCTGGTTCCGGGCCTGGCATTCGAAAAGTTCGTAGTCGATCACCTTGCGTTTCCGCAGGAAAGAGACAATCCAGAATCCATAGCACACGCTCCCCGCCAGGAAGATGCCGAAGATCAGAGGATTGTAGACAAACAGCACGATGCCGAAGATGATAAAGCTAAGGAAGGTGAAGACGATGCCCAGCACCTGTCCCGTCAGGAACGACTGCACGCGGGAGTGGTCGCCGATGCGTTGCAGCAGGTCGCCCATCAGCTTGGTGTCGAAAAACGACATCGGCAGTTTCAACAGCTTGATGAAGAAATCGCTCACCAGCGAGATGTTGATGCGCATGGAGATGTGCAGCAGCAGCCACCGGCGGACAAAATCGGTGGCGGTGCGCCCCACCACTATCATCAGTTCGCCCAACAGAACCAGCCAGATGAATCCGATATCCTTATGCCTGATGCCGACATCGACAATAGCCTGCGTCAGAAAGGGCAGGATCAGCTGCAACACGCATCCCAGCAATAGCCCCAACAGTATCTGAAACAGATATTTCCTGTAGGATTTTATATAAGGCCACAGAAAGCCTAAAAACTTCCTGTTGCGGGATTTCTGCTGTTTGCCTGCCCCGAACTTTTCAGTGGGGTTGAAAAACATCGCGATTCCCTTTTCCGCACTGTTGGACGAGGTGGAGATCCAGTGTTTCTGAAACTCCGCGTAGCTGTATTTTATCTTCCCCTTGGCCGGGTCGGCAATGAAGAAATGTTTTCTGTTTTTGGAGATGGCGTACAGCACCACAAAGTGATTCTGATTCCAGTGCAAGATGCACGGCATCGGCGCCCGGCAAAGATCGTCTGTTGTGGTCTTCACGCATTCCGATTCGAGACCGATATCCTCCGCGGCATCTTTGATGGCCTTCAGCGAGACCCCCTCGGTGGTGGCGAAACACAGATTTGACAGATATTCAAGCGAATAAGCCTGTCCATGATAATTGCTTATCATGGACAGGCATGCTATGCCGCATTGCATGGAATCATGCTGCCTTATGCATTTGAATCTTTTCATCGGATGTCAGAGACGCTCCTGTTCCTCTTTGGCGGCGCCTTTGCCTTTGTATTTCGATTTGGTGGTGTTAAATTTATAGCCGACGGTCAGCATAAAATTGCGTGATGTATTGATTTTTTCCACATCAATTCCCCAGGCACCGCTGTACATGATGAAATGATTCTTGTCGGCGGTGTTGAAAATGTCGTTGGCCGACAGCTCTACGCTCCAGTGTTTGCCGAATTTTTTCTGTGCGCGTAAATCGATGTTCCAAGTCGGGTGCATGGTGATATTTTCCGCATCAAACTTGCTTCTCCAGTTGAGGCTGGCGGTCAGCATGTAATTGTTGGGGAGCATAAACATGTTCTGGAGATTCACCATGTACATCGGACGGTTCATCTTTTTTATTCCCCCACGATAATCCACATTGAGGAATTGCTTTTGCCCGATCAAAGATAGCACCGGATAATAAAAGTTTTTGATCAGTCCGGGAACAAACGATGCAACAAGTTCGATATTGTGTGACGCGTAGGGCGAATTGTCCTTTTTCATAAGGGTAATAGATTCGGAACCGTCGTATGCCGATGCCGATGATATAATCAGGTTGTCGACATGTTTGTAGCGGCACATCAATGTCAGCCAGTTCCATCGGAAATTTAATGTGACAATGTCGCTGAAAGGTGTTTTCAGGAAGGGATTGCCGCTTTCATACTGATACTGGTTGTAGTAGGTGACAGTGCTGCTCAGCTGGGAATATAGGGGTCGGCGGTATTTGCGTGAATAGCCGAGTTGCAGCATGGCTTTCTTAATGGGGAAAATCAGGTTGACCGATGGCAGCAGTTCGTTGTATTTGCGGCTCTGCTCATGCATTTTCACGGCATTCTCGAAATAGTTGCTGTAGATGTGCTCATAGCGCACTCCTACATGAGCTATTACCCAGTTGAAATTCTGTGATAGCTCGACATACAGGCCGAGGTTCCCTTCGTTGATGCGGTTGTTGCTGCTGCTGATAAGATCATCGTCACCGAGGAAATTGTCTTTTCTGTCGCTGTTGGAGTATTGTCCTCCGAAACCGATGGAGCCGCGCCACAAGCTGTGTGTCAGATGCAGTTCGCCTGCCAGCAGCCGGCCCCGGCTCTCATCCTTAAGGAGCATCTCCCGGGACTCGGATGTCGACATGTCGCGAATCCCCTGGGTTTCATCGCTGTTTCTCCATAAAGCGTCAAATGTGAAGTCGGCTTCCCAGCCGCCCCATGTACCGTTATAGTAGGCGTCGATAAGATGCTCATTGTCGGTTGACTTATCTCTGCTTGAAAGCCAGCTGTTGTCGACCATTATGTCGTTCTGATAGAATCGGGATACGCTATGGCGAAAATCCCTTGAAGGTTGGTGCGAAGTGTGGTAAAATGCCCCGAAATGGTGCTGCTCAGAGGGAGAATAGTTGAAACCGATTTTGCTGTCATAGATCTGTGACTTGCGGTGTGCGTCAGTATTCAGCAGAGAGCGGTTGTGGGTCTTCAGCCATGAGTCCTGAATCTCGGTCATCGTTCCTTTCCCTTTATTATAGTCATATTCGAGGGTGCCGAAAATATCGAGATTGTTGTGTCTGTAATTTAACGACAGATCCTCCTTTCCGCCTAAATAATTTCGGAAACTCAAAGAGGTACGGGAATCGAGAGCAAAACCGTCGCCGAGATTTTTAACCGTGGTGATGCGTATTACGGCGTTGGTCTGCCCGTCATAGCGGGCGCCGGGATTTGTGATCAGTTTCACTGTTTTCATCTTGTCTGCTCTCAGCTGGTCAAGTTCCTGACCGGTACGCACCATTCGACCGTTGATATATATGGTGGGCACACCGCACCCTATGACTGAAATAGCACCATTGTTGTTCTGAATTCCGGGAATGAACCCGAGCACATCCTTTGCTGTGCCCAATTCCTGCAGTACTGATCCTTGAATCTGAGTGACGAAACCGTCTCCCTCGATCTTTGAAATGGGTCTGGAGACCTTAACGACCACCTCTTTTAGTTTGACAGTGTCCTGAAGTGCTTCGTCGGCATTAGCCGGCGCCGCCTCCTGTGCCACAAGGAATAACGGAGAGAATAGGAAAATTGCGATAAATAGATTCTTCATTTTGTGATGATTATTTGTTGGCGTAAGGACTGTATCAGTCAATATGCAAATATATGTAAAAAATATTAACGGATGAAATAATCTTTAAAAACGGTCTTTTTCGGACTGACCTGCGCCGTTGCTTAGTTTAAATGATGCAAAGTTACGCTAAAAAACTTTCATCTTCAAAACAAAACTTTCATGTTCGGGGAAATGGAGTCGGGATAATTGGTTGATGGTAAGAATGGTATGGATGGACGCAAAAATGATTTTGGCGCACTTTGTCCCAAACTTTCATATCGGGTATAAAACACAACTGATTGTGGTTGTATTGATGCAAAAGTAGGTTTTTAAAAGTTTTCGGACAAGAGAAAAAGTTTGACGGGGAAGGTTTGAAGTGTGTTGATTTGCAGTGTGTTGTGAATTTGTATGGCGGCTCGAAATTTTGATAACTATTAAAAGTTTGACGCAGGGGCGTGAGACGGCGTGTGGGGCGGCGTGTGGGGCGGCGGCTTTCCTGCCGCCGATAAATTGATGACGAAAACCGTTTACGGCGGCTGGAAAGCCGCCGCCCCATAGCCCCCATACGTCTCAGGCCAGTAGGCGTGCGGAGGGAAGATACCGGTTTCCAGTCGCCGGAAGTATATAGAGAACGCCCCGGCAGCCTGTGTGGTTGCCGGGGCGTATATGGATTGTCACTTTAAAGTGTGGCTTATCACTTTTCAGTGAGCCGAGTCACTTTTCGGTGGGGCTTATCACTTTTTGGTGAAAGTGGCTTTTGCGGGGTAGGTCGAGAGGTCGAGAACCACGTGGTAGGTGCCGTCGGGCTCAGAGAACATGAGGTTGCCTGCATCCTGGGTGAGGTTGTCAATCGAACCGCCGAGGTTGATGTCCCATGCGTCGTTGGCGCGGAACTTGTATTCGCCGCCCTTCATGGCCACGTCGCCTTCCCAAACCATTTCATTGGCCGAGGGGGTGAGAGCTGTCGAAGCGTCCCAGCCGTTGGGGGTTGCAGCACCGATCAGACCGTAGGTGGTCACGGGAGCCGAGATGGAGTAGGTGAGGCTTGCGATGTTGGCCTGGAGGAAGCAGAGACCTTCGGCGGGAGCAACGAGGTTGCCTGCGCCGCCGTCGTTCGAGAGTTTGCCATCCCCAGCGAAACCGTAGTTGACGCCGTCCCAGTTGAGAGCGGAGGTGAACTTGAAGTTACCTTTCACATGAGCATAGCCGGCATAGTTGGTGTAGTCGGTGGTGAAGAGGCGGTCAGAGTTAGCCTGACTCCAGCCGTTGGCGTCGCCGGGGGTGTAGAGCTGTTCGATGGCGAGGGAGATCTCGTAGGAACCCTCCTCCATGTTGATCTTGAAGAGCATGGGGCCGGCTACCTTGTAGCAGCCTGCGCCGCAATCCTCGGTGGCTGTGCGGCCAACGAGAGCACCTTCGGCCGATTCGTCGCCATTGACAGCGACACCGAATGCAGCGTTGTCGGCGTCAACCCAGTTGCCGGTCTCATAGGTGGACTGGGGAACGATCTTCCACCACCAGCCGCTTGCGGCCTGGTCGGGTGTGATGTCGACTTTGAGGGTGAAGACGGGATCGTCGTAAACATTCTCGTCGGAGTGGGTGAACTTCACGGCATTGGCAACCGACCAGTCGTTGATGGTGCCGAGCAGATAGTAAGCATCCTCTATTACGAGAGTGGAGGGGAAGGGAAGGATGTTGATGGTCTGGTAGCCGTCCTTACCGGGAGCGAAATAGAAGTCGGGGTTACCGATGCGGATCTGATTGTTATCGTTCTTGGGGTCTACAGCGAAGGCGGCGTAGCGCACGTAAACGTCCTTAGCCTTGGGGCCTTTGGAGATGGCGCTGTAGTAGGCGCTCTGCAGGTCGTCGGGAGCTACGGTGAGCACGTTGCCCTGCATCTCGGTCTCCACTTCAGCGAAGCGGCCGAACGAAGGGTCTTTACTGATCTGCATCACGAAATCGAGATTGTAGTCAGTGGGGAAGTCGGTTGCAGTGACGTCAACAACGGGGATCACCTTGTTGGCGTCGTTGTATACGGTCAGGTCGACAGTCTTCCCGGTAACCTCGGCAGTGGGAGCCATGGTGAGGTTTTTGGCCTCGAAGACAGGCTGCTGGGCATTCTCGGGGATGCCTATGATGTCATTGTCGTCGCAGGAGGTGAGTCCCAGGCAGATTGCCAGTGCCGACAAGATAGCTATTTTCTTCATATTGGTGTTAGCGTAGTAAAATAGTTGTTGTTTGAAATTCCCGCCCCTGCGTCTCCTCCCCGGCGGGCGGGGAGGAGAGCGAAGTGTTGGGAGCGGTAAATTTATTCAGCCGCGGTGCAGGTTACCGTCATGTTGTTGGGGTCGGACATATCGACCTTGATAGTCATGTTGCCGCCGGGCCAGTCGGGGAACTTGTAAGAACCCTTGCCTTTGACCATCTTGAGGGGCTTGCCGAGGTCAGTCTCAGGGAACTCCAGGGGATTGTCACCTTCCTGCGAGCCGTAGGAGTCGGTATCCCAGCCGGTGAGTGCGGTGTAGAAGCGGAACATGGCTTTGCCTTGTTCAACCGGGAATGTGCCGTAGTAAACCTTCGAGCCGATTTCGTCATCCTTCTCGAGAAGGCGCCATTCCCAATAGTGATCCTTGGCGGCAGCCGAGGGGCCAACCCAGCCTTCGGGCTCACCGGCCAGGAAGATGAAGCCGGGCGAAGGAATTGCGAAGTAAGGCATGATCTTATTCAGAACGGCATAGTTGCTCGAAACAACGTCGCTGCCTTCGATACCGGTCACCTTGCAGGAAACCTTGAAGTAGACCTTCACAGGTTCGGGGAACTCATAGCCTACGTCCTCTTTGGTGAGACCCGAGAGCTGGCAGACAGCTTCGGCCAGGTTGGAGTCGTTGAAGATAAGACGGGTTGCGGCGTTGGTGGCGGGAATGGTCTTTGTCTGACGGAAATCGGGAGTCAGCGACACGATGCCTTTGTACTCAACCGGGCCGATGGGGTGACCCTGGGCGAAGTCGGGCATACTCTTTGCGGTGAGCTCGAAAGTGCCGTTGGAGGTCAGCTCATAGTACTGGTTCTGCAGAGCAGGAGTCAGCAGCTCGAACGAGTCGGGCGATGCAGGGCTGTAGACAGGTTCCTTGTCATCCTCGCAGCTTGCGAAGCCAAGCAGCGCCAGAGCCGACAGGAAGAATATAGATAGTTTTTTCATTTCTGGATCTTTTTTAAGATTGTTCTGTCACTGTTTGATTAGTAACCGGGATTCTGTTTGAAATCAGTCTGAGCGTTGATGATCTGCTGGGGGATAGGCATCACGTCCATGTAAGACTGGAAAGCCTGACCTGCCATGTCGCTCTGGCTGCCCTTGTAAGACCACATGTAGTCGCCGCCGGAATATTTACCGTGGCGCACGAGGTCGGAGCGGCGGGTAAGCTCCCAGTAGAGCTCGCGCTGACGTTCGTCGAGGATGTTGGCGGTTCTCATTTCGTTGGCGGTCCACTCGTAGACACCGGCGCGTTTGCGCACGTTGTTTACATACTCGAGGGCGAGAGCTGCGTCGCCAACGCCGGCTACGATGTTACACTCGGCGTAGGTGAGGTAAACCTCGGCGAGACGGAACAGGGGGAGGTCGGTGTCAACCCATGTCTCTGCACGGGCGGCCACACCGTCGGCATACTGGCCACCGTTCTTGGCCGACCAACCGGGACCCCATGACTGACCATCGGGGTCGGTCCACTGGCGGCCTGCGGGATCAGAGTAGAGATTGTTGAACTTGGCAACCACATAGCCGTCGCAGAACTTGCCGAAACCGGTGTTGGCCTTGTTGTAGCCGTTGGGTTCCTTGAGCCACATAGCCCAGCGGGCATCGGAGGCATCGTCGTTAGCGAAGACGTTGGAGAACTGCTCGGTGGCGTGCATACACTTCCAGGGGTTGTTGATGCCGTAGTCGGCGGAGTTGCAGATACCGGCGTCATCCTTGACTGCATTGTTGGTGTAGGCAGCTGCCATGAGGAACTGAGTGCCGCCGTAAGCGCGGGTGTAGTCCTTGTCGTATACGACACCCCAGAGGATTTCGTTTACGCCGCTGCCGCCGGGCATGTATTTGTCATTGTCGGCGCAGAAGAGGTAGTTGTAGGTCTCGGCAAGACCGTTGCCGAGAGGACCGTCCTGATGGCGGTCGATGATCTCCTTGCAGATATCAGCGCAACGAGCGTAGCCGTTGACAGCGCCATTGGTGTAAACCTGGGCGTTGAGGAGAAGACGGGCGTGGAGAGCCTGCACGGCGTCGAGACCGATCGAACCGTAGGTGGGTTTGTAGTTGGGATATTTTGCCTTGTAGGTACCTTCGATGTCGGTAAGCTCACCGTCGAGCCACTTGAAGAGGAAGGTGCGGTCTTTCTGCTCAGGCGACGAGAAGAGCTCGTCGGTGTCGAGGGTGAAGGAACCCATGCCGAAGATGTCGACTACCCAGTAGTAGCTGAGGGCACGGAGAGCGCGGGCCTCGAGCACCATGCGCTGCACGTTGACGTTCTCGTTGGTTTTGGCCTGACGGATGAAGTCGTTGCAGACGGCGATGTGGGAGTAGAGACGCGAGTAGGTACCGAAGATGTTACCGTTGTCCTTACCGAAGGTATTGGTGACAAGGTCGATCACACCAACGTCGGCGTGGATCCAGATAGCTTCGTCGGTGGTGAACTCGTTCATCATGAACAGGGCGCGGGTGTACTGCGAAGTACCGCCGTCGAGACCGCTGATGTCGCAGTCGCCGTCGGGGCCGGTCTGGCCGGAGTAGGCGAGACCGCCGTAACACTTGGCCAGCACATTCTGGTAGTCGGCCTCGGTGAGTGCGTTGCCGGGGACGATGTTGGGGTCGTTGGGTTCAAGGTCGAGGTCGCCCACGCATGAGGTGGTCAACATCAGGCCGGCGCCAAGGAACCCGGTAAATATCTTGTTGATTGAGGATTTCATTCTTAAATTTGAGATTGAAAGTTAACGGTATCCGTAATTAGAATGTTGCTACCAGACCGAGAGAATAAGTGGTGGAGCGGGGGTAGACGTTGTTGTCGATACCGCCGAATACTTCGGGGTCGATGCCGCTGTACTTGGTGATCACGAAGGGATTCTGCACGGCGCCGAAGAGGCGGAGGTTGAGATTGCCCTTGAGGAGGTTGTCCCAGGTGTAGCCGAGAGTGATGTTGTCGCAGCGGAGGAACGATGCGTTCTCCAGGAAGTAGTCGCTCATGTAGAAGTTGGCTGCAGCCTTGTTCTGCCAGTAGAAGTCAGTCTTGACAATATTGGTCAGACCATATTTGTTGACATCATTGATGGAGCTGTTCCCAGCGAGAGTGTTGTTGTAGACATAGTTGCCGATGGAGGCGCGCAGCGAGATGCCGAGGTCCCAGTTTTTCCAACGGAAGTTGTTGGTCATGGTCATGGTCACCTTGGGATCGGGCGAGTGCTTGACAACCTTGTCGTCGGAGTTGATGATGCCGTTGCCATCCTGGTCAACGAAGACACCTTCGATGGGGTTGCCTGCGTTGTCGTAAACCTGCTGGAGCAGATAGAAGGCGTTGGCGGGGGTTCCTACGGCCTGAGCCTGCACGGTGTTGCCTGTACCGCCGGAGATACCGCCTGTGGTGATCTTGGCTTTGGGGTCGTTGAGCTTGGTGATCTCGTTGTGGTTGTAGCCTACGTTGTAGGAGATGGTCCAGTTGAAGTCGTTGGTAACGACGGGACGGGCAACGATGTTGAATTCGACACCGTAGTTCTCGAGGTCACCGATGTTGCGGTTGAGCATGTTGACGGTGGAGGAACCGGCGGGGATGGTGACATAGGAGAGGAGGTCCTTGGTCTTGCGGAGGTACCAGTCAAACGAACCGCTGATGCGGTTGTTGAAGAATGCGAAGTCGATACCGGCGTTCCAGGTGGTGGTGGTCTCCCACTTCAGGTCGGGGTTGTAGCCCTTGAGGAAGTAAGAGGGAGCGTAGATGACTTTGCCGTCGGAACCTACTACGGGATAGTATGAACCGGGGCCTGCGATGGAGTAGAGGGGGAGGTAGTTGCAGGTGGAACCTACTTCCTGCTGACCGGTCATACCCCAGCCGAGACGGAGCTTAAGGTCGTTGAGCCAGCCGCGGGTGCCTTCCATGAACGATTCGTCGATGATACGCCAGCCGAGAGCCACAGCGGGGAACACGCCCCAGCGGTTGTCCTTGGAGAAGCGCGAGGTGGCGTCGCCGCGGACGGTGGCGGTGAGCAGGTAGCGGCCTGCGAAGGTGTAGTTGACACGGCCGAAGAACGACAGCAGCTGCAGATGCTGTTTATAGTGGTAGTTGCCTTCGGGGTCAACGATGTCGTTGGCGAAGTTCTGGCCGATGGATGCTTCGGTCGAGGGGTTGTAGTTGAGAGTGTAGACGCCGTTGGCGAACACGGGAGCGTTGAAACCTGCGGTGGTGGGGCGACCGCCTTCCGAGTCGGCGCCATAGTGCCATGTCGAGAGGTAGTTGCGCTGCCAGGAGTAACCGGCGGTTACATCGAGGTTAGATTTGATTGCCTCGAATTCCTTGCGGTAGTTGAGGTAGAAGTCGAGCAGGGTGTTGCTCTTGAACTGATAGGTGTAGTTGGTGAAACCTGCACCATCCTTGCGGTGGCTCCAGTAGGTGTTGGGGTTACCGGCTTCGGTGGAGTCATGTTCGTCGGTCTTGCTCACGTCGTAACCGAGGTTGAGGTTGGCGTGGAGCTCGGGGAGGAAGTGGAAAGAGTAGTCGAGCTGCAGGTTGCCGTTGGAACGGTAAACCTTTGCATTGTTGTCGTGACCTTCGAAGTAGGAGACAGGGTTGCGGGTGGCGTTCTGGTCGATGGTGACTGTGCCGTCAGAACCGGTGTTCATCCATGTGAAGAAGCCGCCGGTGAGGTACTGCTGGTTGGTGTTGCCCACAACGGGGATGTTGGAGTAGACGGGCTTGGTGGGGTCCATTGCGAGGGCTGCGCCCACTGCGGCCTGGTCGGTGAACTGGTTCTTGGCGTAGAAGCCGAGGGCGTTGGCGTTGACCGACAGATGGTTGTCGAAGAACTTAGGCGACAGAGAGAAACCGACGGTTACGCGGTCCATCTTGGTGCCCTTGAGGATACCGTTGGAGTTGGTGTAGGACACGTCGGCGCGATAGGGAAGGACGCCTGCGGTGCCGCTGACGCTCAGAGAGTAGTCGGAGCTGACGGTGGTGCGGAGCACTTCGTTCTGCCAGTCGGTGTCGTAGATCTGGCCGTTGTAGCCCAGACGTTCGGGGTTGAGGTTGTTGTCGCGGACGAGGCTTTCGAACTCACCGGAGGAGAGAACATCCCAGGTCTTGGCGGCAGTGTTGATATACATATTGGCGGCGAAGCTGACTTTGGGCCGGCCCGAGGTGCCTTTCTTGGTGGTGATGATGATCACACCGTTGGATGCGCGCGAACCGTAGATTGCGGTGGCGGAGGCGTCCTTGAGGACGGTCATCGACTCTACGTTGTTGGGGTTGATCATGGCGAGGGGGTTGCTCATACCCTTGACACCGGAGTTGTCGAGGGGCACACCGTCGATAACGATCAGAGGGTCGTTGGAAGCGTTAAGCGAGGAACCGCCACGGATGCGGATGTTGGCTGCGCCTTCGGGGCCGCCTGAGGTGGTTACAACCACACCGGGGGTCTGGCCCACGAGCATGTCCTGAACCGAGGTGGCGAGGCCGGCCTCAACTTCGTCGGGCTTGATGACGGCAACGGAGCCGGTGGCGTCCTGTTTCTTTACAACGCCGTAACCGATGGCTACGACTTCGTTGAGCATCACGGAGTTCTCCTTCATCTCAACGTTGATGGTTGTGCGGCCTTCGACGGGCACGCGCTGGGTGTCATAACCCACGTAGGAAACAACCAGCACACCTTCGGGAGCTACTTTGATGGTGTAGTTACCGTCGATGTCGGTAGATGCACCTGCTGTGGTTCCTTCAGCGAGCACGCTGGCGCCGATGAGCGGTTCACCGGAGGGATCGGTGACTGTACCGCTTACGGTAATTGACTGCGCGTTGACACCGATGGCCATCAGCAGTCCCACCATAAGAAATAGGAATTTCTTGGCGATTCCTGTTTGTGAATGTTTCATTTAAGGATAATTTGAAATTAATGATTTTTCAGGTGATTTCTTGTATCTTGCTTTTTCTGTGTTGTCACGTCTTGGCCGTGGAGAGGGGCACGAATGCCCGCGAAGCCGCTTTGGGAGCCTCACGGGGCGCCGCCAGGTGTGTTAAGATGATTTCCGTGATCGGGTGTAGCTTGGTATCAGATTTACCGGCCGGCTGTCGGCAAACGGGCCTTTTCGCGACCGCCCGGCGGTGAAAGGCCCTCAGGCCCCTACACGTTCTCATTAGAATCAACGGCAAAGGTATTAAAAATTATTAACAGTACAAGCCACTGTAGAGGAAAATCAGGCAATTTAACAGTTAAAAAATGTTAACTTTACAACTCCTGCCAAATTTACTACCGCGCGACACTGCTTTTCAGCAGATTTTATGTCGGGTTTCTTTTCATTTTATTAACTTTGCACTCATTATATATATATAGACAGTATAGCAAATGTCAGCAGAGAATCAACAGATACCCCCGTTGGCGCAGACGGTCGCTGCCCTGAGCGACCTCGACACCCTGCCCCAGATGTTTCACCACGGCACGTCCGACTCAAAGCTTCCGTCGGCGCCGGTGCTACAGCAGATCATCGACCTGACACGTTCGGTGATTTTTCCGGGTTATTACGGTCGTTCGGCCATCGACCCCGACACTGTGGCCTACCACATGGGCACCCGTCTGGAGCGCCTCACCGGCCTGCTGACCGGTCAGATTGAATCGGGGCTATGCTTCGCCTGCGACGACGCGCCCCGGGCGAAAGGGGGTGCCACGGGGTGCGACCTCTGCCGCGAACGCGCCCGCCGGCTGGCCATGACCCTGGTGTCGCGTCTGCCCGAGCTGCGCCGCGTGCTGGCCACCGACGTGGAGGCGGCATATCTGGGCGACCCGGCGGCCCAGAGCCGCGGCGAGGTGATAGCCTGCTATCCCGCCATAAAGGCTCTCACCTGCTACCGTCTGGCCCACGAGCTGCACACGCTGGGCGTGCCCCTGATTCCCCGCATCATCACCGAGATGGCGCATTCCGAGACCGGCATCGACATCCACCCGGCAGCCACCATCGGCACTCATTTCACCATCGACCACGGCACGGGCGTGGTGATCGGCGCCACCTGCATCATCGGCAACCATGTGAAGATTTACCAGGGTGTGACGTTAGGCGCCCGCTCCTTCCCGCTCGACGAGGGGGGCAATCCCATAAAGAACAATCCGCGCCACCCGATAATCGAGGACAATGTGATCATCTACTCCAACGCCACCATCCTGGGACGCGTCACCATCGGCGCCAACTCGGTGATCGGCGCCAACGTGTGGCTCACCGCCTCCCTCCCCCCCAACTCCAAAGCCACCCTCCCCGCCTGATCCCTTGCGTTGAGCAACCTGTGTGGAGCGGCGGGAGAGTTAAAAAAAGTTACACGGCCGGGGAGAGTTGAAAAAAGTTACACGGCGGCTGGAAAGCCGCCGCCCCATACAGCCCCCCCGCCCGCCTATAGGGTGTAGGCCTGTGGAGCGGCGGCAGCTTGTGGGGGGGGGCGGCATTCTTGCCGCCCGTTAAAAAAATTTGTTTTTAACCGCCGTCAAATAGAATTTTTTGGAGGTTTATTAAACTTTTGGTAATTTTGTTGTTCAAAGGCTTGTGGAGCGGCGGCTTTCCTGCCGCCGACCAATATAAAAGCCATGGAGCGGCGGTTTTTAACCGCCGACCAATAGATAATATATAAATGTTGAGAAAAGCAGCGACAATAGTTTTGGCGATGGTGCTGGCGGCTACGGCCGCAGTCGCCGCCCCGCCTGCCTGGGAGGAGGTCACCACCCCCTCGCAGACGCTGGTGCAGTCGCTGCGCAGCGATGCCGACACTGAGGTTACGGTCAGCGACGGCTATATCTACATCCGCTCCAACCGTCCGCTCACGGTGCGCCTGTTCTCGATTCTCGGGCAGCAGATCCATCAGGAGTCGGTGCCCGCGGGGCTGCACCGTCTGCGCATCAATGCCAAGGGGATTTACATTCTGCGTGCAGGCCAAACCACCGTCAGAGTCACCATCTAAGGTGATTTCCATATCTGGAAAATTGATAGGCTGTTAGAAAATTGATAGGCGGCTGGAAAGCCGCCTCCCCATACTCTGCCACCCTATACTCTGCCACCCTATACATGCCACATACCCCCCACATGCCCGGATAGGCGGGTGGAGGAGGGCTGTGTGGAGCGGCGGCTTTCCAGCCGCCGTAATTTTCAGCTATAAATCATTGGCAATCAATCTTCCATATCGACGGGGACGGCAACGATCTTCAGTTTCACGTTGGTGATGAAGTTCATGATGTTGTCGCGGATTTCCGACGGATCCAGGTCGGCCTCGATGCGGCGCAGCGCGTTGAACACCGAGATGCCGCTCTGGTATATGTTGCGGTAGGCCTTGGCGATGTCGTCGATCTGCTTTTCGGTGAAGCCGTTTTTGCGCATCACATAGGCGTTGACGCCGAAATATTCCACCGGATTGTGAGCCACGATCACATAGGGGGGCACATTGCCGCTAACACGGCAGCCACCCTTGATCATCACCCACTCGGCCACGCGCGATTTCTCGTGGAGTACCGAATTACTCGACATGATCACGCACTTGCCGAGGCGGCAGTCGCCGGCCACGATGGCGCCGTTGCCGAGCACAGCCTTACCCTCGATCACTGTGTCGTGACCCACATGGGCGTTGGCCATGATAAATGTGTCGGGGCCGATGCGCGTGGCGCCACCCTCATGAATCGAGCGGTTGACGATGGCCTGCTCGCGGATGGTCACGCGGTCGGCAATCTCGCAGAGCGAGTTGCACCCTTTGTAACGGAAATCCTGCGGCTCGGCACCCACCACGGCACCCTGAAACACGCGGCAGTCGGCGCCCAGACGGGTGCCCGCCATCAGCGATGCGTAGGGAAAGATTTCGCAGCGGTCGCCCACGACCACATCCTTGTCGACAAACGCAAAGGGATGAACTGTGACGCCCTCGCCGATTTTGGCCGAAGGGTCAATAAAAGCTAAAGGAGATATCATGGCGGTAAGAATTTAGTTTGACATGGTTAGGACAGGGAGAGAGTAAACGCAAAATTACCCATTTTTTTCAAAAAACAAAATTTACCCGACATATTTAATAACATAAAGTTGCAGGGGGAGTGTGGAGCGGCGGCTTTCCAGCCGCCGACTAATTGATAAAAATTCCAAATCTTCTTAAATACGGCGGCTGGATAGAGTATTTACGGCGGCTGGAAAGCCGCCGCCCCATAGCCCCCATACGTCTCAGGCCAGTAGGCGTGCGGAGGGAAGTTGTGTGAGGCGCGGCTGGATAGAGTATTTACGGCGGCTGGAAAGCCGCCGCCCCATAGCCCCCATACGTCTCAGGCCAGTAGGCGTGCGGAGGGAAGATACCGGTTTCCAGTCGCCGGAAGTATATAGAGAACGCCCCGGCAGCCTGTGTGGTTGCCGGGGCGTATATGGATTGTCACTTTAAAGTGTGGCTTATCACTTTTCAGTGAGCCGAGTCACTTTTCGGTGGGGCTTATCACTTTTTGGTGAAAGTGGCTTTTGCGGGGTAGGTCGAGAGGTCGAGAACCACGTGGTAGGTGCCGTCGGGCTCAGAGAACATGAGGTTGCCTGCATCCTGGGTGAGGTTGTCAATCGAACCGCCGAGGTTGATGTCCCATGCGTCGTTGGCGCGGAACTTGTATTCGCCGCCCTTCATGGCCACGTCGCCTTCCCAAACCATTTCATTGGCCGAGGGGGTGAGAGC
>CEAC01003386.1_pt1 | contig 138293 bp, 122 predicted proteins | sample 557411 | NCBI WGS metagenome assembly CEAC01 (sample SAMEA3182094, study PRJEB8094) | gut metagenome | biome: human; feature: gut; material: Stool; isolation source: human stools | place: Canada | collected 2012-02-21
AAAACTCCGGCTCGAAATCGATTCAGTGCCGCAGGCTCTTGATGAGATAACCCGCATGATTGCACAGAAGGAAATCGAGCGCGAAGCTATCAAACGCGAGGGCGACAAGGCCAAAGTAAAGGATATAGAGAAAGAAATCGCTACGCTGCGGGAGGAAGAAAAGGAATATACGGCCAAATGGAAAGCCGAGAAAGATCTGATTAACCGCATCCAGCAGAACAAGGTCGACATCGAGCAGCTCAATTTCGAGGCTGACCGTGCCGAACGCGAAGGCGATTATGCCAAGGTGGCTGAAATACGCTATTCTAAAGTACAGCAGAAAGAACAGGAGAATAAGGAGATTCAGGAGCAGCTCAAGATGATGCAGGGTGAAAAGGCCCTCATCAAGGAAGAGGTCGATGCAGAGGATATTGCAGATGTCGTGTCGCGCTGGACGGGTATTCCTGTCAACAAAATGGTACAGAGCGAGAAGGAAAAACTTCTTCATCTTGAAGCCGAGCTCCACAATCGTGTGGTAGGGCAGAACGAAGCCATTCAGGCTATTGCCGACGCCGTCCGCCGTTCGCGTGCGGGATTGAACGACCCGCGGCGTCCTATCGGTTCGTTTATCTTCCTCGGTACCACCGGTGTCGGTAAGACGGAGCTTGCAAAGGCACTTGCCGAATATCTGTTTGACGACGAGAACATGATGACTCGAATCGATATGAGTGAGTATCAGGAGAAGCATGCTGTGTCAAGACTGGTCGGAGCGCCTCCGGGATATGTAGGTTACGATGAAGGCGGTCAGCTCACCGAGGCGGTGCGCCGCAAGCCATACTCGGTAGTGCTTTTCGACGAGATAGAGAAAGCTCACCCCGATGTATTCAATATCCTCCTGCAGGTGCTTGACGATGGCCGTCTGACGGATAACAAAGGCCGTATGGTCAACTTCAAGAATACCATCATCATCATGACTTCCAACATGGGTTCGCACGTCATTCGTGACAATTTCGCGAAAATGACGCCCGAAAACAAGGACGAGACCGTAGAGAAGACCAAAGAGGAGGTGCTCGAGATGTTGAAGCAGACGATACGTCCGGAGTTCCTCAACCGTATCGACGAAATTATAATGTTCACGCCACTCAATGAAACCGAGATTGAGGAAATCGTCGGATTGCAGATCAAGTCGATACAGAAGATGCTTGCCACGTCGGGCATAACTCTTGAAGTAACTCCTGAGGCTCTCCACTATCTTGCCGAGGAGGGATATGACCCCGAATTCGGTGCCCGTCCGGTAAAGCGCGTCATCCACCGTGTGGTCCTCAACCGGTTGTCAAAGGATATCCTCGCCCAGAAGGTCGACAAGGACAAGCCGATTGTCATTGATGTCGAAGGCGATGAATTAATATTTAAAAACTGAAAAAACGCTTAACGACTATGAAAAAACTTTTTTATCTGTTATTGATGGCATTGCCGGTAATAGGAATGACATCGTGCGATGACGACGATGATGTGCCCGACGTATCGCTGTCGGCCACATTCGAAGGCGTCACACGCGTCGACCACACGCTGTATGTCGTATCGGGCGAGACAATTGACATAGAATCCATTAACCTGATTGACAACACCAAGAAGGGTGCAGTGATAGGTTCGGCAAGTTATTTCTGGGATTACTACCGTCTTGGCGGTACTATCGTAGCCCCTTACGGCATGAAAATTGACACTGAGGGTGTCCAGCTCGGAAACCATTTGCTGCAGATCAAAGTCAGCATCTACGCCGTCGACTACTCGCCATGTGTAGGATATATGGAATATCCTGTCAAGATAGTGGCATCGGAAAGCGATATACCCACCGAAGGCGATATCGAACCCTCTCCGACAGTGTCGCTTGTAATCAAAGCCGATGACGACTCGGAATAAACGCCGAGCTTTATTACACTTAACTTAATAAGTCAGAGGCGATACACTCAATCGTGTGTATCGCCTCTGACTTATTATTGTATCTGTTTATATTATTCTTTGTTTAAGAATTTACCGTATTCTATGGATATTTGTCGGCTTTTTTCTGCGATGTCAGGGTATTCTTTTGCAAGTTCCCATTCAGTAATGCGCGACAATTCATATCTGATAGAGGCCAAGCGGTTTCTTTCTGAGAGATTGTCGGTGCCATTTTCCCTATAATCCTGCATCATGGGTGTTATTTCCTTGTCAAGCAATTCCAGTTGCTTTACCATTTCATTCGCATCAGCTTCAGTGAAATTTTCACTGTCATGGTAATATTTTTCAATCAGTCCCGTTGCTTTCTCCTCATTGAAACTGCCGGAACACCCTGTCATGAACAACAGGATTGAGACGCAGATAAAAAATACTTTTTTCATAAATATTGTTTTTAAATTCATTGTATTTTCAAATGTTATTGTACAGACAAATGTAGTAAAAATAACCCTGACAACAAATGCAAAAATGGGGAAATAAAAATTTATTGAAAAAAATATCGTGAAAATTTTGTCAGTTAAAAAATTGTTCTTACCTTTGTGGTGTCGAAAGCGAAGGCTTAGCTAAACGGCGATTTAGTGTAGTGGCCTAGCACGCCACCCTCTCACGGTGGAGACCCGGGTTCGATTCCCGGATTCGCTACTCGGCAAAGCGGCTGTCAGTTTGGTAGCCGCTTTTTTTATTTACACGTAACTTTGGCCCTTTGTCGGCTGAAAATTTTATATTTTTGGATAGTATGGCCGTACTGCTGCAGATTGACCGTCTTACAAAAAGTGTTGGTGACCGGCTTTTGTTCGGGGATGTGACTTTCGGAGTAAACGAAGGGGACAAAATTGGCGTCATAGCCAAGAACGGTACCGGTAAATCGACATTGCTGCGCATAATCGCAGGGAAAGAAAGTGCCGATTCGGGAAATGTTGTTGCCCGTACAAATCTTAATATCGGTATATTGGAGCAGACGCCGGTGTTTGAGGGCGACCCTACGGCAATAGAAGCGTGCATTGACCATTCCACTGCGAGAGGACGCCTTGTGCTGAGCTATGAGAATGCACTGGCCGCCGATGATACCGCCGCAATGCAGGAGCTGATACCTCAGCTTGACCAGTTGCAGGCATGGGATCTGGAGGATAATGTGCGTCAGATGCTGACCCAATTGCAGATTACCGATTTCAGCCAGCCAATATCCACCATGTCGGGAGGACAGCGCAAACGCGTGGCGTTATGCCGCCTGTTGCTCGATAAGCCTGACATTATTATTCTCGACGAACCTACCAACCATCTTGATATAACGACCATAGAATGGCTTGAGGGCTACCTGCGGCATCAGCGTGTCACGCTTATCATGGTCACGCACGATCGATATTTCCTCGACAGTGTATGCGACAAAATCATTGAGATTGACCGTCAGCAGATTTTTACATACGACGGTAATTATGATTATTATCTCCGTCGGCGTCAGGAACGAATAGATGCCATGGCGGCTGAACTTGCCAAGGTAAAGAATACATTGCGCCGTGAGACTGAATGGATGCGCCGTCAGCCCCAGGCGCGTGCCGGTAAGGCCAAATACCGCATCGATGCTTACTACGACCTGAAAGAACGCTCGCGTGTCGACTTAAGGGAACGTCAGGTAAACCTCAATGTCAATTCATCATATATCGGGTCAAAGATATTTGATGCTGTCGGTGTATCCAAGCGCTTCGGGGATAAGATAATACTTGACAATTTCAATTACACGTTTGCCCGCTACGAAAAAGTAGGCATAATAGGGGAGAACGGCGTAGGGAAATCCACATTCATAAAACTCCTGCAGGGACTTGTAGCTCCCGATAGCGGACACTTCGACGTAGGCGAGACCGTGCGTTTCGGTTACTATAGCCAGGATGGCATCAACTTCAATCCTGAAAAGAAGGTGATAGATGCCGTAACGGAAATTGCGGAAGATGTCGTTGTCAACAATCAGCTGCATTTTTCGCCGATGCAGTTTCTGCAGCATTTTCTGTTCTCGCCAGCCGACCAGCAGAAATACATACATACACTTTCAGGCGGTGAGCGTGCCCGGTTGCATCTTGCAGTAGTGCTGATGCGTTCCCCAAACTTTCTTATTCTTGATGAACCGACCAACGATCTCGACATCGTCACACTCGGTATCCTTGAAAACTATCTTGAACAGTTCGGAGGATGTCTGATAGTTGTGTCACACGACCGCTTTTTCCTCGATTCGACAGTTGACCATCTTTTTGTAATGGAAGGCAACGGTGTAGTAAAGGATTTCCCGGGCACATATACCGAATACCGTCAGTTAAAGGAACAGCAGCAACGGCAGTCGCTGACCGAACAGAAGAAGAAACAGAACGAAAACGAAAGTGCTCAACAGAAACGCGCCGAGCGTCCGCGCAGACTATCCTTTAAGGAACGGCGCGAACTGGAAGCGCTTACTGAAGAAATCGCAGCTCTTGAAGATGAAAAGCAGCTGCTTGAAAAAATATTTTCGGGTACCGTCCCCGGAGATATAAATGATGCCTCTCGCCGTTATGAAGAAGTCAAAAACATGATTGACGAGAAAGAACTACGTTGGCTTGAACTGTCTGAGATTGAGTGACAGCCATCTTCCTCTAAAATATGTCACGAGCCATTTTTTTAATCTACTATACCTTTTTCTATAATTGTTTTACCCATGAAATCAGTCTTTATTGCCATTGTATTTTGTTTGTGTGCCGCGAGCGGCTCTATGGCACAGGATCAGCCGGCCGCCGAACGTTATCAGCGAGAGGCCGAATATTATCAGCGTCAGGCTGAGAGTTACCAACGCGACGCCGAAAGCTATCTCCGTGATGCCAAGCGGAAAGAAAGCGATGCCGCTTACTATCTTCGTAACAAAAAATATGATAGGGCGCGAGACTGTTATCGGAGTGCTGCCGGTGCCATGGACCGGTATCAGACAAAAATAGATGCTGCATCGCGGGCTGCTTCCACTGCTGAAGATTATCTTAAGCGGGCAGCCGACGCATTACGGTAAGCCATATTATTCTGAAAATCTATAATAAACTGTAGTTATAAAAAATAAACCGGAGGCAATTTAATGATAACCTCCGGTTTACTATTCTTATGTCGCTGTTATTATTTGATGAGATACTGCGACGAGATTGACTGATATTCGTGCACGCGGCGGATAGTGTCGGCAAACATTCCTGCTATCGACAGCACAGTCACCTTGCTGCAATCCTTGTTGAAGGGGATTGAGTTGGTGAAAATCATTTCCGTCAATCCGCTCTCGTTGACGCGCTGCGTAGCCGGGTCGCTCATGATAGCATGTGAGGCGAGGGCGCGCACCGATTTCGCACCTTCGGCAAGCATCAGGTCGGCGGCTTTGGTTATGGTGCCTGCGGTGTCTACCATGTCATCCACAAGAATGACGTTTTTATCCTTGACGTCGCCGATGACAGTCATTGTGGCAACAACGTTGGCTTTTGCGCGCTGTTTATGGCAGAGCACGAGAGGTACATTGAGATATTTGGCGTAATTGTTGGCGCGTTTTGCTCCGCCTACATCGGGAGTGGCGATAACCATATCCTCAAGTTTGAGCGACTGGATGTAGGGGATAAATACCGACGAACCATACAGGTGGTCGACAGGTACATCAAAAAATCCTTGAATCTGGTCGGCATGCAGGTCCATGGTGATTACACGGTTTACGCCGGCAGCAGTCAGAAGATTGGCCACAAGTTTTGCCGCGATTGACACACGGGGCTTGTCTTTGCGGTCCTGACGTGCCCATCCGAAATAGGGCATGACGGCAATTACCGAGCGGGCGGAAGCACGTTTGGCAGCGTCAATCATGAGCAGCAGCTCCATCAGGTTGTCACTGTTGGGAAACGTCGATTGCACCAGATAGACTTCATGACCGCGAATTGACTCTTCAAACGATACTTCAAATTCACCGTCAGCAAAGCGCTGAATGTTCATTTGTCCGGGTTCTACTCCGAGTTCCTTGCATATTTCTTCTGCCATGTAACGAGAGTTGGTTCCCGAAAAAACCTTGAACGGGGGAAGTGTTGTTGTACTCATTGGATTTATTATTGAGAATGATTGGTATAAGTTGGCTGATATATATCCGGATTATTCTGACAACGTCATTGATTTGCGCTTTTTCAACCGCGGTGTCACGTTTTTATGCTCGATTCTCCATATAACGGCATTATACGGAGCACTGAGATAAGCCTTGAATGTGGTGTCGGACGCAAAGGCTTTTTCTGTAGATATTCCGGAGAGAAGTTCTGTCGCCTTAGCCACACCCTGCGGGATGTTGAGCAAATCGAAAGCATGTTGCGGTATATTGATTTCGATTTCCGTAGGTTTCGTGTCGAAACTTACCGCGATAAGTAAAGTAACGTCATCATAACTGCGCAGGAAAGCATAGTGGCGGTGAGGATTGAATTTCGGATTATTGTAGTTGACGTATGTCACATCGAAGAACCGTCCCATCGAGATGGCTTTCTCGTTGTTGCACAGACGGAGTATCTTGCGGTAGTCATCACGCAGCTCTTTCTCTTCGTCCGAAAGCATACGGCCGTCGCATTTGCCGCGGTTGCGCCAGCGGCGAATAGTCGAAAGTGACCAGAAATCGAATATGGTGGTACGCCCGTCCTGCCCGCTGTATCCTTCCGCATCAAGCGCTTTTTCACCGAGTTCCTGGCCCATGTATACCATGTAGGGCCCCGTCGACAGCATAGTGCTGACTACCATCGAGGGAAATATGGCGCGTGCGTCATTGGCATATTGCGGTGATGCGAAACGCGGTTCGTCGTGATTCTCCTGGAAATTGAGCATTTTGTCGGAGATTCCTTCCACTGTCTGCCAGCACGATGTTATATTGGCAGCCGATACATTGTGGCACTGAATGCCGCGCAGTGTGTCGTAGAGGTTGACTTTGTCATAGAGATAGTCGAATCCGCCTATGTTGATGAAATCGCGGTAGAGATGTATATCATAGATTTCGGCTATGAAAATAATGTCGGGATAGCGCTCCTTGACATTGGCGATAGCCCACCGCCAGAATTCGATTGGTACCATGTGCGCCATGTCGCATCTGAACCCGTCGACACCTTTCGATGCCCAATACCTTAATATGTGCAGCATCTTGAACCATACGGGTGGAATGGGGTCGAAATGATGGGTATGGTCACCGTAATCAATCCCGTAATTGAGCTTGACAGTCTCGTACCAGTCATATTGGTTGGGGAAAGCGTTGAAGCAGTCATTGCCCGACGCTTTTGCCGGGAACTCGATATAAGCGTCGGCGCCTTCTCCAAGGTCGATTGAAGGGGAGAACTGCTGGCGTGTTATATAGTAGAAATCGTTGGTCGGCGAGAAAAACATTGTCTGGTCGTCATCTGCTCCGAGGTCTTTTATACCTGCCGGTTTGGCATCTGAATGGTATTGACGTCCGACATGGTTAGGCACGAAATCAATTATCACTTTCAGCCCTGCGTCGTGTGTGCGTTTCACGAGCGCATCAAATTCGTCAAGACGATGCTCCACATCTGTGGCGATGTCGGGGTCAATGTCATAATAGTCGGTAATGGCATACGGTGAGCCGGCTTTGCCTTTTATCACATACCGGTTGTGCCGTGGAATCCCGTAGGAGGTATAGTCTACGTCATGGGCATGTTCAATAACCCCCGTATACCACACGTGGGTGACGCCGAGGTCTTTTATCGCCCTCAGTGTGGTGGCATTGATGTCATTTATTTTACCTGACCCGTTTTGCTCGATTGTGCCGTTTGGTATGCAGTCTGCATTGTTGTTGGCAAACAACCGTGGGAGCATCTGATATATGATTGGTTTCGTTTTCATTGAATAATCTGATTTATTTTATATCTGTCAAGCAACGGCCATGATTTAAGCGCACTTTTTGTAGCGGCATATCCTCTGATATAAACCTGTTGTATTTCTTTAAGATTGAACACCTTATATGAGGCTATCTCGGGCGTCTCGACTGCGAGGTCACACAGCATCATGTCATCCTTCACATTGGCTTTGAGCATCAGACGGTATGTGCGCAGCGCAATGTCCATGACAGTGTTTTTATAAGCCTCATCGGGCAACGGACTGCAGTTGACTCCTATCAGACATTCACATTTGTCGCGCAATATCCATGAAGGCATATTGCGCAGTACACCGCCGTCAACATATCTGACCCCGTCTATTTCAACCGGACGGAATAATATGGGTATGCTGCACGATGCCGCTACAGCCTCTATTATGTCGCCACTGTCAAATACAGCAGGTGTGCCGTGGTCCAGATCAGTAGCCCCGATGTAGACCGGAACGGGAAGTTCACTGATGTCAGTGTAGTCACCTATGGCATGTCTTAGAAATAATTTAAATTTGTCAATTTTAAAAAAGCCTCCGCCTTTGACTGTGAATTCGCAAAAATTGCGAAACTTCGCATCGGTGAACAGTTTCATCATTTTATCCAGCGGAACGCCTGCCGCATATAGCGCCGCCACTATGGCGCCGGCACTTACGCCGGCAACCACATCGGGCCTGATGCCGTTCTCTTCCAAAGCCTTTAGAGCGCCTACGTGGGCAAAACCTTTTGCTCCACCTCCGCTTAATGCTACGCCTATCCGATATGGCTTCGGGCTGGTTGATGTCATCGGTCACTGATATTTTTTGCAAATTTACATTTTTATTTTCATATTTTCAGCTAAGATTGAGTTAAAAAGGTCAATATTCATAACAAATATTTCGTAAATTTGCAGTCGGATAATTTGAGGCCGTCTGCCCCTGTGGGTTTTCTCTCGCCCGACTGCCTCGATTTGATAGAATATTATTAAGTTATACACCATCATTTTATAGCAATGGAAGATTTAGCCACAAAGTATAATCCTTCGGAAGTGGAGGATAAATGGTATGACTATTGGATGAAGCATGAGCTGTTTCGTTCAGTCCCCGACGCTCGCGAACCGTATACAATAGTAATCCCGCCGCCAAATGTCACAGGTGTGCTTCACATGGGCCACATGCTCAACAATACTATCCAGGATATTCTTACACGCCGTGCCAGAATGGAGGGGAAAAACGCGCTTTGGGTGCCCGGCACTGACCATGCTTCCATTGCGACAGAAGCCAAAGTGGTGGCAAAACTTGCATCAGAAGGCATTAAAAAGAGCGACCTCACACGCGAGGAGTTCCTCAAACATGCCTGGGCGTGGACCGAGAAGCATGGCGGCATCATCCTGAAGCAGCTCCGTAAACTCGGAGCCTCGTGCGACTGGAGCCGCACGGCGTTCACGATGGACGAACTCCGTTCGAAAAGTGTAATTAAGGTATTTGTCGACCTTTACAACAAGGGTCTCATATACCGTGGGGTGCGTATGGTCAACTGGGATCCCGCCGCACAGACCGCTTTGTCAGATGAGGAAGTGATATATCAGGACGAACACTCTAAACTGTTCTATCTGCGTTATAAGGTCGTCGGTGAGGACAATAAATATATTATTGTGGCGACCACCCGTCCCGAGACAATTCTCGGTGATACAGCCGTATGCGTCAATCCGAATGACGAGCGCTATACCTGGCTCAAGGGCAAGCGCGTCATCGTACCTCTCGTAGGCCGCGAGGTGCCTATCATCATGGACGACTACGTAGAGATGGATTTCGGTACGGGTTGCCTCAAGGTGACACCTGCGCACGATGTCAACGACTACATGCTCGGCGAGAAATACAACTTGCCCTCAATCGACATATTCAACGACAACGGCACTATTTCCGAAGCCGGCGGCATGTATATCGGCAAGGACCGTTTCGATGTCCGCAAAGAGATTATCGAAGACCTTAAGGCTGCCGACCTCGTTGAAAAAATTGAGGACTACGACAATAAGGTAGGCTATTCCGAGCGCACAAAAGTTGTCATCGAGCCCAAGCTTTCCATGCAGTGGTTCCTTAAGATGGGCAGTCTGACCGTTCCGGCCCTCAATGCCGTCATGGACGACAATATCAAATTCTTCCCCCCGAAGTTCAAGAACACCTACCGCCACTGGATGACCGATACCAAAGACTGGTGTATTTCCCGTCAGCTGTGGTGGGGGCATAATATCCCGGCATGGTATCTTCCCGAAGGTGGCTACGTGGTAACGGAGAACGAGGAGGACGCATTGAAGCTCGCTCGCGAAAAATCAGGCAACGCCTCTTTGCAGCTCAGCGATTTGCGACGCGACGAGGACTGCCTCGACACATGGTTCAGCTCGTGGCTTTGGCCGATTACGCTCTTTAACGGCATACTGAATCCCGGCAATGAGGAAATCAGGTATTACTATCCCACGACCGACCTTGTCACCGGCCCCGACATCATATTCTTCTGGGTGGCGCGCATGATTATCGCAGGCTATGAATTTATAGGGGACATGCCGTTCAAGAATGTCTATTTCACTGGTATCGTACGCGACAAGATTGGCCGTAAGATGTCAAAGCAGTTAGGCAATTCGCCCGATCCGCTCGATCTTATCGCCACTTACGGCGCCGACGGTGTGCGAATGGGCATGATGATGTCGGCTCCGGCAGGAAATGACATCATGTTTGACGACAAGCTGTGCGAGACAGGACGTAATTTCTGTAATAAGATATGGAATGCATTCCGACTCATAAAAGGTTGGGAGGTATCTGATTGTGACTGTCCGGAAAGCTCACGCGTGGCCGCCGAATGGTTCGAAGCCAAACTGTCGGCTACAATCGAGGAAGTCAATGACCTCTTTGGTAAATTCCGCTTGTCGGAGGCACTGATGGCGGTATATAAGTTATTCTGGGATGAATTCTCGTCATGGTATCTCGAAATGATAAAACCGGCCTACGGCCAGCCGATAGATAAGACGACATATCAGACTACACTCGGGTTCTTCGATGCCTTGTTGCGCTTGCTACATCCATTCATGCCGTTTATCACCGAGGAGCTGTGGCAGCACCTTGCGCAGCGTCGTGAAGGCGAGTCAGTAATGTATGCAGCCATGCCTCAGCCTAAGGCGTACGATGCTGCGATTCTTGCGCGTATGGAGCTTACTAAAGAAGTCATCACCGGAGTACGCGGCGTCCGGGCGTCCAAGAATATCCCGCTCAAGGATATGCTTACGCTCAACATTGTGGCCGGAGAAGCCGAAATGGCCGATGACCTTGTGAAGAAACTTGCCAACATCGAGGCAATCAACTACAATGCAGAAAAGGACGCTTCAGCAGTCAGCTTTATGGTAGGCACTGTCGAATTCAATATCCCGCTTTCCGGCAAGATTGATGCCGCGGCCGAGCTTGAACGTCTGCGTAAGGAAGAGGCATATCTTGAAGGCTTCCTGGCAAGCGTCATGAAAAAACTTTCCAATGAACGCTTTGTCAACAACGCCCCAGCGGCAGTTGTAGAAGGCGAAAAGAAAAAACAGGCTGACGCCGAAAGCAAGCTCGCCAACATCCGCGCTTCAATAGCTGCCTTGTCATAAACGTGACAGAGGTACACACATAAAAATTCCATAGGCCGTGTCGCGATATGTTGGCACGGCCTTTTTCTCATAACAAAATTCTAGATACAAAACAGCGGTTTCCATGACTTTATGCAATTCTGACACGGAAGCCGCTGTTTTGTATCTTGATATCATCAATTTGAATCACTAAAATATTTATCCACAAGTCGCTCATATTGCGGAGTATTCTTGAAGCGGGCTATCCATACATTCAGGCTGTCAAGCAGCTGCGGCTTGTCGGCGGATACCGCCCATGACTGGAACTGATTGAATGAGAGAGCCAGCGATATGTCAAGTTGCGGATAATCCTTTGCTATGTTGCGGGCGGTCTGCTCATTGACTACTACATTTTTAAGCTGGCCGATTGCTGTCAGCAACATCATTTGCTCCGGTCCGTAATGTGGGTCCTGAAATATGTAAATTGTATCGCCAAGTTCATGCGAAAGATTCCGTAGCCGCGATATGAACGGTGACTGTGCGGCAAGATACACGGTGTCGCCGCGCAAGTCGGCCTGAGTTCTGATAGGAGGTAGACCTGTGACAGAGTCTGTGAGCTGCACCAGAGTCTGTCGGTCGGTGTATATAGGCTCGGTGAAAAGAAATCTGTCGCGCAATTCAGAAGTAATCGGGATATCGGAAATTACAATGTCGCACTTGCCGTTTTCAAGGTCGTCAAGTGCATTTTTCACCTGAGTGAACCCGTCTATTTTTAATGCAAGATGCTCCTTTTTAGCCATCTGCCGTATCATGTCGTAGTAGAATCCGTCAAGGGTATCGCCATGTGTCGATATTCCGATCGGCGAAATCTGTATGGCTACTCTCAACGAATCGCGAGCCGGGGTGGGCTCGTTGCCGGAATTGCCTTTCGCTGCAAGATTTCTGGTGAAAATCATTATCAGCAACACTGCGGCCAGTAATCCTAAATATAATATGATATGCCCTTTTTTCAGTTTCAATTGTTCCATATCGCAGATAGATTATAAGATATGGCCGGGTGGCGCATCACGGGTACGGCAGGCCGGTCAAGACATATTATTGATAACAATTGAGTTACGGCTTTAGTTGGCGAAATCAATCGACAGCCCCAATTGGAAGCGTCGCGGATTGAGGGGATAACCCGGCATCGAGAACCAGTTGTCGCCTCCGAAGAGACCCTGGTTCACGTGCGAGAACATGACATAAAAGCGAGTCTTGCTCAGTTTGAAATTTATGTATGCGTTGACAAACGGATAGTTGCCGCAATCCTTCTCGCGCTGGTTGTAAAATGACATCGTTGCCGGCTGGTATGCCACACTTTTGTATTTGGTATAATAGTCGCAGTCAACTCCAAACTGCACGTCAAGTACCTGTGCAACCTTGAACTTGATGAACATATTTGAATATACGGCCAGTTTCGGCATAGGTATGACGGCATCATCCGACGATGTCTGATAAGTGAGTCTGTTCTGCCAGTTGAATATGCCGAGTTCGAGATTCTGTTCAAGCGACGCGCTGAACACCTGTACGCTCGAACCGCACTGTGTCGGCAATGCCTGTTCGTTGAAATATACTAAATTCTGTACATTCTCCACTCCTGCACTGACCGTGGTTGACGTGCGCGGCAGATTTATACGGCCTCCGAAACGCAGCCGGCGTGTCATTCCGAAATCGTTGTCCCATGCGAAATGGTTGCTGATATAGTGTTGCAGCAGATAGGGAACATTTGTATTCGAGAAGTCACCGTATGCGCTTACGTTGAGCGTATCGCCCCACAAAGGTATATGCGTGTATATGTTTCCGTTCACTTCAACTTCGCCTGCCGCTTCACCGAGTATTCCGATGCGTCCGGTGGCGTCGTAGTTGAGTATTTTACCCTGACGGCGCGTCAACTGTGCTCCGACCCATACGAAGTTTTCTCCCCTGGTGGTCGGTACATTCGCAAATGGCAGGGGTGTCAAAGTCTCGGGAAGAGGCAACTGTCGGTCCACTGTATCTTCTGCCTGCTTGAAGTGTCTGTATTCATGGGTAAGGAATATGGCCAGTCCGGCTTTGGCATATTTGTGGAATCCCTCGAGCAGGCTCACTCCGAAAGTATTGCGTATACTGTTGTATTTCGTCTTGTCGTTGGTGCCGAGCGGGTCGAGATAAGTATTTTTCCAAAATTCACGCGCTTCATTCACGTTTTCGTTGCGGAATGTATGCCGGGTGTCTTTGTAGTCAAGAGTCCAGATGAAACTTGATACGGGAACATATTCCTGCTTGACGCTGTCGCCGTCGGTGACATCTTTATAGAACCCTACTTTATAGCGGGAGTTGAGATAGATCTGGGTTCCCACCAGACGGTTGTGGGCATTGCTGAGTCGGGTAGGGATTGTCTTGTAATCCACCGATGTCGAGCCGCCCTGTATTTCCGCCGGGTCGGTTATGTAACGGTCGTCGGTAATTCCTCCGTTCTCTTTGTTCACTGCATTGTAGTGCTGCAAGAATCCCTGGAACTCAAACCGGTCACCGATATATGAGCCGGAAAGTCCCCATGAAAGATGTTTCGATGCCTGATAGTTGAATGAGCCTTTTGAATACAGGTAGTCGACCATTGCGCCCACTTGCGCGCGGGCGTTTATATTGCCGGAGAAATCAGCTTTCAGACGGTCCTGAGCCGATTCCTTACCCCCGCCGAAGTTGTATGATGCCAAAGTCATCGGTATGCGCGTATTATAGAATCGCTGGGTCTCCAGCGACGGAAGCCACGCCCGCAGTGCGTCCCGGAAAAAGAAGTCAGATGCAGCCGGGCATTCGAAATATATGAGATTATATCCCTCGTTCCCAAGATTACCTGTCGTGGCGTATGCTATGCTGCGTGCCGAGGGCACCGAGCGCTGGGCGTAATTCAGGAAATTGGTGTCGACGGGTGCCACCTCGCGTTCGCCGAGAGGCGATACAATACGCCATGCCGATGATTTCTGGGTTATTTCCGGCGCCTTTTTTGTCGCGGTATCCTGCGCTGATATTGTTGCGGCGCCGATTATGCCGGAGAGGAATATTATGGATATTCGTTTCATTTTCGTCTTCATCTGTCTCTTATATACTCTTGCTTTCGATGTATGTCCGGCAAGCCTCCGATATTTTATTCTTGAAATAACGGCTGCCTGGCATTCCGTATTGTATCAGGCTGTTGACGCAGTCCAATGCCTTGTCAAGTCCTTCGTTTCTGTCGGCAAATGCAAGATATTCGCCCACTATATAATCGATTCCGTTATATAAAGTATCGGAGAAATTATTGTGCTGTTCATATTGCAGGGCAAGCCTGATGATGGTCAGGTAGAGCATATCTTTATACTCAATGTCCGGGTGGAAACTCTCGAATTCTTTTATCAGTTTCTTTATTACCGATATACGGGCTTTTGACCGTCCCCATTTCGAGCGGGCGAACTCTTTGTCGACAGCTTTCTGATACTTCTCAAAAAGTTTCTTTGAATCAGGATTCAGGAAAAAATTGAAATACTCTTTCACCTCCTTCCGCGACTCATACAGATCAAGAACAACTTCTATAAGTTGCTCCTTACTGTATCCGGCCAATTCTTTCTTTAATGAGGTTTTCGACATACTGATGCTCCATAAAGCCTGTTTACATTACAAAATAACAAAAACTTACGCATATAAACAAAAAAGCCACCGCCTTTTCCTCAAGGAGCCTCTGAGTACCCGTGACTATCAATGATTTTCGAGAAATGTCTGATATAGAGCTACGGGACCACAATGCCACAATTTGCTATTCTCATCCTCGAGCTCGCGGTAGGTGGCAGAATTGTAGATGCGGCGTATCGCTTCTATAATAGGCAAGCCAAAGTCAGCGGCATACATGGCCGCCATTCTGCTGACTTTGCCGGGCAGTATCAGATATAGATTCTTTTGAGTGATCTGTCTGTTTTTCATCTCTTCACCTCCTTTGCCTCTATCCATTTCACGCTTGCGAGTGCTCTGTCGGTATGTATCAATATTTGGTTTACGAGTTTATATGCACGAAGTTCGTTGATTAGTTCCTGTTTGTCAATCAATCTTGCCTCATACAAGGCAAACGAAGCATAAACACGGTCATTTGCTACCGGTCCTTTCACAATGTCATAGCCGTGCCGGTAGTTGAGATTCATTCTGTTGGCCATAACAAAATCAAGCCACGCTTCATCCGGTCGCTCAAAAGCAAGCGTTTCAAATGCCGCTTCCATATTTTCATCGTACTCGTATATATTTACATATCCGAGCGTTATATCTCCTTTCAGCTTGCGTCGCACCCATGCCTCAGCCTGGTCAGCAGATGATGTCAGATAAAAGCCTTCGCCATAATCCAGTGTGCGGTTGGGCTTGCGGATTTCGGGAGTAGCCACTACTTCAAGGCTGCCGTGATATAATGTTGTCATTTTGTGCCGGTTTTAATGAAATCTTCTATTTCAGCCAGAATCCAGCCGGGACTTTGAGTATGCAATACCTCAAAGTTCTCAGATAAATAATTCATGACGCCGTGCCCGGAAAAGACCGTCGATGCTTCAGCTCCCGAAATATTGTGGGCGTTTTTATATGTCTCAACGCAAAACGCGATAAAATACGCAATATCTTCAGTCTTATTACTTTCCATACTAAACTATTTCTTTAAATAATATTCATTTATCCCACATATAGGCCATTAAATCCTCCACAAGGCAGTTGTAGCTGGACTGAGGGAATACGTCATGTGATGGTTAGTTCCTTAGGTATTTGTTGGGCTCACGTCGTATATCCTTGATGTTGTTTTAGACCATTTACGAGTGAATCTCACTAATATCTGCAAATTTAATTAATTATTCTGATATACAGGTGAAGCGAGCGCTACAATTCATTGTAGTTTCGATGATAAAGGCGTAAGTTTATTCTTAATAAAGTTATGATGTAAATAAATGCCAAGTCCTTACATAGTCAAATAAAGTCGAACACATAAAAAATCAAATAGAAAAAGTCAACCGTTTAATTACTAAATTGTTGACTTTTTCTATTTGAATGACGGGGCTTAATTATTGTGCTTTTTCGTCTTCGGTTGCCGGTTTGGCGAGGAGGGCGGGATTGGTGTAGTCTGCGCCTTTGAGCCATTTGTCGAGCCAGCGGAAGAATACGCGCTGCCACAGGATTGCATTCTGAGGTTTCAGTATCCAGTGGTTTTCATCGGGGAATATCACCATCTCGGCGGGTATGCCGCGCAGGCGGGCTGCGTTGAATGCCATTTCGCCTTGTGATGAGAGGATGCGGAAGTCATATTCTCCGTGCGTCACAAGTATCGGGGTATCCCATTTGTCGACAAATTTATGAGGCGAAGCTGCGAATGTGCGCTGAGCTGCCGCGTTGTCTTTGTCCCAGAATGCGCCGCCCATATCCCAGTTGGCGAACCACATCTCTTCGGTCTCAAGATACTGTGACTCCATGTTGAATATGCCGGCGTGTGCGATAAGACAGGCGAAGCGGCCGTCGTGGTTGCCTGCGAGCCAGTATACGGAGAAACCGCCGTAGCTTGCGCCTACAGCACCGATATGCTCGGCATCAATGTATGGTTTTTCCTTCATGAAATCAACGGCAGAAAGATAATCCTGCATGTTCTGTCCGGGATAATCCTTGGAAATCTGTGCATTCCACTCGGTTCCGAAGCCGGGGAGTCCGCGACGGTTGGGGGCGATGACGATATATCCGTTGGCTGCCATCAGTGCGAGGTTCCAGCGATAGCTCCAGAACTGGCTCACTGCCTGCTGCGGACCTCCCTGGCAATACAGTATCGCGGGATATTTTTTGTTCGGGTCAAAATTCTGCGGATAAACCACCCATGTGGTCATCTCTTTTCCGTCGGTGGTCGGCACCATCACTTTCTCTACGGTAGGCATAGTGAGCTGTCCGAAAATATCCTTGTTGACGTCGGTAAGCTGGCGTACCTTGCCGTTTTCCACTACGCAAAGTTCGTTGGGCTGCAGCATGGAGTGGCGCATTGTCACCAATGTGTTGCCATTGACCGGACAAAGCGCGGCGTAATCAAACAGACCCGCATTCTCCATCACAGGTTTAACCTCTCTGGTGGCGAGGTTCACGTTGAATATCGGTTCTTCACCGAGATAAGCAGCGGTGAAGTAGATGCTTTTGCCGTCTTTGGCCCATGCAATGAGGTCGGCGGTGTAATCCCATTCGGTTGTCAGGTCGGTTTTCTCGCCGGTGGCAGTGTCGAGTATGAATATGCGGTTCTTGTCGCTTTCATAGCCGTCATGTTCCATGCTGAGCCATGCCACATATCTGCCGTCGGGAGAATATGCAGGTGCTGTGTCGTAGCCCATCATTCCTTCTGTAAGGTTCTCGGCCTTTTTGCTTTCGAGGTCATAGCGGTAGAGATCGCTGTTGGTCGACACTGCATAGTCCATGCCTGTCTTCTTGCGGCTTACATAGATCAGCTGCTTTGAGTCGGGCGACCATGCGAATGACTCGACACCGCCAAACGGACGCATCGGCGCCTCATAAGGCTCATCCTGCATGATGTCGGTCACATTCGTCACCTTGTTGCCGTCGAAATCACCTACGAAGGGGTGGGGGATTTCGGTAACCCACTGGTCCCAGTGCTTGTACATAAGGTCGTCTATGATGCGGGCGTTGGCCTTGGGCAGGTCGGGATAGACATCGGCGGGAGTGCGGTCATACTTCACGCGTGCTATCATAACAACCTTCTTTTCATCGGGCGAGAACAGGAACCCTTCGATACCCCCTTCTATATTGCTCACCTTGGCTTTGCCTTTGCCTTCGGCGCTCATTACATAGAGCTGCGGCGCTTTGCCGTCGGAAGCGATATAGGCTATTTTGTTGCCGTTGTCAATCCATACTGCCGAATTTTCAGATTCGGCAGTACGGGTGAGTCGCTGCGGCTCGCCCCCCTTGATGTCGATTACATAAAGTTCGTTGTTGCTTTTGTTCTGTTCCACACTTTCGTATGATATGCCGAACAGCACTTTGCTGCCGTCGGGCGATACCTGAGGATTTGTCACACGGCCAAGCGCCTCGAGGGCGTCGATGTCGAAAACACCGTTAGCCGACTTGAATTCTGGCCGTTCGATGATATTTTCATCGGGCGATTTACAACCCGTCGCAGCTGCAATCATGGCAGTCATTGCAATTGTTGTTAATGTTTTGTTCATAATGAGTTATTTGATAGAATTACTTTTTGTTATGTCGGTTTTTGTTGCCTGTGCGGTTATCCCGGGTCTTCTTATTGCCTGCATTTCGTTCAGGAAATTTATTTTGCGGCCTCGAGCCGGTGGGTATGCCTCCTGCGTGCACTCTCGGGAGGCTGCGGGGATAAAGCATGACCAGCAGGTCGTCGCGATGCATGGATTTGAGTGAATTTACTATATCGCGGTGATACTCCCGGTCATACCAGAAAAAATACTTGCGTTGCGACAGCTTCTGCTCCGGCGTATGCGCTGTAAAAACCTTCTCGCCGGTGTATGGGTGTATGCCTGTATAATATATCTCGGTCGAGAGTGTCATAGGGGTGGGAGTGAAGTCCTGCACTTGCTCGAGATGCATGTTCATACGTTGTGTCTTTACCGCGAGTTCGGCCATGTCGACCTCCTTGCACCCGGGGTGTGAGGATATGAAATAGGGTATCAGCTGCTGATTGAGACCATGTCTGGCATTGACACGGTTGAACAGGTCTCGAAAAGTGTAAAACTGTTCAAACTCCGGTTTCCGCATCAGATTGAGCACATGCGGTTCGGTATGCTCGGGTGCGACTTTCAGCCGGCCTGACACATGCTTCGCGATGAGTTCCTCGTTATAGCGGGCGTTCACGCTGTCGACGTGTTTGTCGCCGGTATGGTGCATCGACAAATCGTAGCGTACGCCGCTCCCTATAAAACTTTTCTTTACGCCCGGCAGAGCGTCGACCGCATGATATACGTCGAGCAACTGCGAGTGGTCGGTGTTCAGATTGGGGCATACCTTCGGGTGGAGGCACGACGGTCGCAGGCATTTCTCGCATATCGTTTCATCTTTGCCCCGCATGGCATACATATTGGCCGACGGACCGCCCAAATCGCTTATATACCCTTTGAAATCAGGCATATTTATAACAGCCTTGGCCTCTTTGACGATGGACTCCTTGGAACGCGATGCTATGAATTTGCCCTGATGGGCCGAAATGGTGCAGAACGCGCAGCCTCCGAAACATCCGCGATGCATATTGATAGAGTGCTTTATCATTTCATACGCAGGGATGGTTTTACCGCGGTAACGGGGGTGGGGAAGCCGGGTGTATGGCAGGTCGAATGATGCGTCAATCTCAGCGGTAGTCATAGGTGGATACATCGGATTGACTTTTACGGCCCGCCTGTCGTCGACCTGCTGCCATATTGTGGCTCCGTGGCGACGGTTGCTCTGTTGCTCGATATGTTTGAAATTCTCGGCCTGACACCGCTTTGACTTTTTCACTTCATCCCACGAGTGAAGTATGATATTGTTTTCGTCGGGACGAGGCATCTTTTCTTTGGGGAGAATGATGGCTGTCTGCGGCAGGTTTTCAAGTGTGCGGACGTCCGCTCCGGCGGCAAGGCTGTCGGCCAGTTCGATTATACCCTTGTCACCCATGCCATACATCAACAGGTCGGCGGGTGCGTCCACAAGAATGGACTGACGCAGATCGTCCTGCCAGTAGTCGTAATGCGACAGACGCCGCATCGAGGCTTCGATACCGCCGATTATAACCGGCACATCGTTGCCGTAGAGTTCGCGCAGTATCTTAGTGTAGACTATCGTGGGATAGTCAGGCCGCATTCCCGACTTTCCGCCGGGAGTATATGCATCGTCAGAGCGGCGTCGGCGATTGGCGGTGTAATGGTTGACCATCGAGTCCATCGCGCCGGCAGATACTCCGAAAAACAACCGCGGTTTACCCAGTTTACGGAAATCACGAAGGTCATCGCGCCAGTTAGGCTGCGGCACTATGGCCACACGGTAGCCGTGCGACTGCAGCACGCGTCCCAGAACGGCGGCTCCGAACGACGGATGGTCCACATACGCGTCGCCCGAAAATAATATGACGTCAATGTAGTCCCATCCCAAAGCCTCTATCTCCTTCGCTGATGTCGGGAGAAAGGCCGACGGAGAGACATCAGTCCCAATCCTATTACTTGTCCCTATATATTGTGACATCTGTGACATTTTAATTGTTAACACTTTAATTGTTAACACTCTCGGCGAGCATTTCTTCGAGTTTTATGATTTCATCGCGCAGACGTGCCGCTTCGATGAATTCCATATTTTTGGCTGCCTTGCGCATAGCCGCACGCTGTTTTTCGATGTGGGCCTGCAAATCTTTGTCCGACATGTAGGGGAGCACCGGGTCGGCGGCGATGTTGGCCGATGTCGTCCGGTATTCGCTGGCATACGGTATAGACTGCGGCATTGATTGACGGCTTTTTGTCGATACGGGAGTCATATCGGCTTCATCCGCTTCAAATCCTATCAGGGCGTTGCGCGCTTTTACTATGGCTTTCGGTGTGATGCCGTGCTTTTCGTTGTAGGCAAGCTGGAGCGAACGGCGGCGGTTGGTCTCGTCGATGGTCAGCTGCATGGAGTCGGTAATCTTGTCGGCATACATTATTACAGTTCCGTTAAGGTTGCGCGCCGCACGTCCTACAGTCTGCGTCAGCGAACGGTGCGACCGCAGGAATCCCTCCTTGTCGGCGTCAAGTATGGCAACAAGCGAAACTTCCGGCAAGTCGAGGCCTTCGCGTAGCAGGTTGACACCAATCAGCACGTCGTATACCCCGGCGCGCAAGTCGTCAAGTATCTTGATGCGATCCATGGTATCGACATCCGAATGAATGTAGGCCGCCTTGATGTCAAGTTTGCCGAAATAATCATTGAGTTCTTCGGCCATACGCTTTGTGAGTGTCGTGACGAGCACACGTTCGTGAAGTTCGCGGCGGCGGTCGATTTCCATTATCAGGTCATCAATCTGGTTGAGCGTGGGGCGCACCGAGATTGTCGGGTCAAGCAATCCTGTCGGCCGGATTATCTGCTCCACAACTACACCTTCGCTCTTTATGAGTTCGTAGTCGGCGGGGGTGGCGCTTACATAAATCACCTGCGGGGTGAGCGATTCAAACTCTTCGAAACGCAAAGGCCTGTTGTCAATCGCCGAAGGCAGTCGGAAACCATAATCCACCAGCGTACACTTGCGCGAAAGGTCACCTCCCGCCATGGCGCGTATCTGCGGCAGCGTGACATGGCTCTCGTCGATTACCGTAAGGAAATCATTCGGGAAATAATCGAGCAGACAAAATGGGCGTACACCGGGCTCACGGCCGTCAAAATAGCGGCTGTAGTTCTCGATGCCGGGGCAATGCCCGACTTCGCGTATCATCTCGATGTCGTAGCTCGTGCGCTCGTACAGGCGTTTTGCTTCAAGTGGCTTGCCCTCCTTGTTGAACATATCAACGCATTTGCCGAGGTCGATTTCCATATTGGCGAGGGCTGAAGCCTGACGCTCCTTGGTCGTGACAAATATATTTGCCGGATAGATTTTAAATGTGTTGTGGGTGCCCAGCGACACTCCGTCCATCGGATGCATTGTCTGGATAGATTCCACTTCATCACCCCAGAATACTATGCGCAAAACTATCTCTTCGTATGCAAGGCGAATGTCGACCGTGTCGCCCTTCACGCGGAACGTGCCACGCGAAAGTTCCACTTCATTGCGCGAATACAATGCTTCGGTCAGACGCCGCAGAAAAGCATTGCGGGCAATCTTCTGGCCGACTTTCACGTCAATCACATTGCTGTGGAAATCTTCGGGATTACCGATACCGTAAAGGCACGATACGGATGAAACGACAATCACGTCACGTCGACCTGACAGTAGCGCGGAAGTGGTGGACAGTCTCAACCGGTCAATTTCGTCATTTATCATCAAGTCCTTTTCGATATACTTGTCGACAGATGGGATATATGCTTCGGGCTGATAATAATCGTAATAGGATACGAAATATTGCACTGAGTTTTCAGGGAAAAACGACTTGAATTCGCTGTAAAGTTGCGCGGCAAGCGTCTTGTTGTGGCTCAGTATGAGCGTGGGCTTGTTGACACGCTCTATCAGATTGGCTATGGTAAAGGTTTTGCCTGAACCGGTGACGCCAAGCAAAGTCTGCGCGGGCAGGTTGTCGATGACGCCTTTGGCCAGCTGTTCGATTGCTTCGGGCTGGTCGCCGGTAGGTTTATATTGGGAATTAAGTTTGAAATTCATTCTGAAATCTGAATATATAATTAACTTACAAATATACGGAATTCTGGAGCATAATCCAAAATAAAACCGAGGCGCGTCCCTCATGTTTGGTATTATTAACAATCGCGTGCACGAATGATTGTCCATCGGTATCCGGACGGCACAAAGCGACGCATGTATAATGCCATGACGGAAAAAACATAAACCTTCAGCCGTGCATAAATGTTAAAATAAAGAAAGGATAAATAGCTAAAATTAACATCAAATTTCACATATACAACGTTTTTATTATATAACTTTGTAAATGCAATTTATAAATGCGGAAAAATAATATAACACATAAATAAATCTCATCCACATGAGCACAATTCCAACTAAAATGGTCAACATTCGTGATTTAAACGATTTGGTCGCAAGTAAAAATGATTTTGTCAAGCTGATTACCAAAGGGATGGATCAGACGATTGTCGGTCAGAAACATCTGATCGAATCGCTCCTTATCGCATTGCTTTCCAACGGGCACGTCCTTCTGGAAGGTGTGCCGGGCCTTGCAAAAACATTGGCGATCAAGACGCTCGCCCAACTCATCGATGCAAAATACAGCCGTATTCAGTTTACGCCTGACTTGCTTCCGGCCGATGTGCTTGGTACCATGATTTATTCTGTGCAGAAAGAGACATTCCAGATTAAACGTGGTCCGATTTTTGCCAATTTCGTGCTTGCCGATGAAATAAACCGTGCTCCGGCCAAAGTGCAGTCTGCACTTCTCGAGGCGATGCAGGAACGCCAGGTCACCATCGGCGACTCCACATTCGCGCTTGATGAACCGTTCCTCGTTATGGCTACACAGAACCCTATCGAGCAGGAGGGCACCTATCCTCTCCCCGAGGCACAGGTCGACCGTTTCCTCCTGAAAGTCGTTATCGGTTATCCGTCGCGTGAAGAAGAGCGTCTGATTATCCGTCAGAACATCTCAAACGAGAAAGTCCAGATACTGCCGTTGGTAAAACCGCAGGAAATAATCGAGGCTCAGAAGATTGTCGAAATGATATATGTCGACGAAAAGATTGAGAAATATATCATTGATATCGTATTCGCCACACGCTACCCCAAAGAAGCCGGCCTCGCCGATCTTACCAATATAATAGCTTTCGGCGCTTCGCCCCGTGCCTCCATCTCGCTCGCAAAAGCGGCCCGAGCATACGCATTCCTCCACAATCGCGGATATGTCATCCCCGAGGATGTACGTGCCGTATGTCACGACGTGATGCGCCATCGTATCGGATTGACATACGAGGCTGAAGCCAATAATATAACAGCCGACGAGATTATCTCCAATATTCTTGACAAGGTAGAGGTGCCCTGATGTCGGTCCGGCGGATTGCTTTCGGGCATATCGCTTGAAAATTCCGTCAGATGACCTTTCCGGTATCTGTGAGACTATCTCTTAAATGACACTATTTGATGGCCGGCTGAATATTTCCGCCGTTTCCCTGTCAGGATTACGCATGAAGGCAATGCCGGTCTGAGACAATAAGACTATGGACGCTAACGAACTTCTTAAAAAAGTAAGACGTATAGAAATAAAGACCCGTGGGCTCTCCCGCAATATATTTGCAGGAGAATACCACTCTGCATTCAAGGGGCGAGGCATGACATTCTCTGAAGTGCGTGAATATCAGTATGGCGATGACATCCGCGATATTGACTGGAACGTCACTGCCCGTCATAACCACCCATACGTGAAAGTCTACGAAGAGGAACGTGAGATGACCGTAATGCTCCTCATAGATGTGTCCTCCAGCCGTTATTTTGGTGCGGTAGGAGAGGAGAAGCGTCAGATGATAGCCGAAATTGCCGCCACACTCGCGTTTTCGGCAATTCAGAACAATGACAAGGCCGGCGTTATATTCTTTTCCGATAAGATTGAAAAGTTCATTCCGCCAAAGAAAGGACGCAAGCATATATTGCTCATAATCCGCGAGCTTCTCGATTTTACTCCCGACAGTCAGGGTACCGATCTCTCCGTGGTGCTGAAATATTTCTCCGACGCTTTGAAAAAACGTTGTACTACATTCCTGATTTCGGACTATATAGATTCGCATGACTATTCCAGGGCGCTCAGCGTTGCCGCCAACCGTCATGACATCTATGGCATTCAGGTATACGACAAGCGTGACAGCAAGCTGCCGAATGTCGGACTGATGCGCATTTCCGATCTTGAGACAGGTGCTGACCGATGGATTAATACTTCATCAAAGAAAGTGCGGCAGACGTTTGAAAAATGGTGGTACCAGCGTCAGCAGACCATGGTCGAGACTTTGCGTAAAAGCAGAGTGGATTTCGTATCGGTGACCACCGACGAGGATTATGTCACACCACTTATGGGACTGTTCAGAAAACGTACGGCGCGGTAATCCGATTACGCATTGTGCACACTCGGATTTATCCGCTAGTTTTATACGCTTCAGGTATTGTCATTATATAAATACCATCTTATTCGATTTATGACGATAAACAAAAAATCCATAGCATCATTTGCATTGCTCGCTGCCTCGGCTTTCGCCATGAGTGCCGCCCGGCCTGTCGTGAAGATGAGTGTTGACTCATCTTCGATTCTTATGGGAAATACTGTGGGCCTTAATCTTACGGTCAATGATGCTGCGGCCTCGGATATGTCTCGACTCATTTTATGTCCGGACTCGGCCGCTACCGCTCAGAATGATCAAAATAAGGATTCCGAATCCGCTATTTTCCTGCTGACTCCCGGGGTGGAAGTCGTGGAAGGGTATAATAATCCGGCATTGAAAAAGGCAGACAACGCGAACGGTTCGAATATATTGCAATCGACAATAAAGATTCAGTCGTTTGACTCGGGCGATTACATTATACCGCCCGTAATTTATACCAACGGACGTGACACGGTACTTTCCAACAGTGTGGCTCTCAGGGTTTATCCTGTCGATACCATCACTGCGGCAAGCGACCTTATGCCAATGAGCACTATTTTGCCTCCCTATAAGCGCAAAATGATTGACTATCTTCCTGACTGGCTCGTTGACAACTGGCTGTTTATCGTTATCGGACTGGTAATCATTGCCGGCGGAATATGCGCATATCTGCTTCTCACCAAAAAGGTTAAAATCAATATCCTTCCTCAGAAGAAACCGGAGCCGCCATACGAAGTCGCTGTCGCCAAGTTGTCAAAACTGCGCGAAGAGCAGCTTTGCGAACACGGTCTGCAGAAAGAGTATTATACGCGTCTCACCGATATTCTGCGTGAATATCTCGACCGCCGCTTCGGCATCAACGCGATGGAAATGACATCTACGCAGATACGTCATGCGCTTAACAATTCCCGCGATGAAATCATGTCGAAACAACTTGTGGAACAGGTCCTCGAGATTTCCGATTTTGTCAAATTCGCAAAAGCTCAGCCACTTGGTGATGACAATGTAAAGGCATTTGAGGCCGCCCGCCGCTTTGTCGAGGACACGAAACCGGTTGAAATCAACCCCGAAACCAAGGATCCTGCTTCGTCAGACGGGAAAGAGAGCGTATCCGCCAGCAGCGAGCAGGACGTCAATCCCGATAAAACCCCTGGAAATAATCCCGGTGACCGTGACCGACAGATATAATTTGTTCTCTGTAAATTTTGTCACCTGTAAATAATGAATATAACAGACTAAAATATGCAGTTAGCTTATCCAAAAATATTATGGTTGTTTCTTGTATACGTGCCGCTTATAGCATGGTATATCATCAAACAGCGCAATTCATATCCGGCGATGAAGATTTCATCGGCGAGTCCCTTTGCTAAACTGCCGCGGTCGTTCAGAGCATCATGCCGTCATCTGCTTTTTGCGCTCCAGCTTCTTGCATTGGGCTGCATAATAGTGGCGCTCGCCCGTCCTCAGACCCACGACCATTGGCGTAAATCATCGGTCGACGGTACGGATATAGTTCTGGCGATGGATATTTCGGGCTCGATGCTCGCACATGACTATTATAACGGCAAGCCTGAGAAAAAGAACCGTATGGAGGCCGCCAAAGAGGTCGCCACACGTTTTATCTCAAACCGTGAAAACGACAATATAGGTATCGTGATTTTCGCAGGGGAGGCACTGACCGGCGTACCGATGACTGTAGATAAAGCGACTCTCGTGAACTACCTGAGCACCGTGCGTGAAGGTATGCTCGCCGACGGCACGGCGATAGGCGACGGCCTTGCCACTGCTATCAACCGTATCATTTCAGGAAAAGCCAAAAGCAAAAGCATCATATTGCTCACCGACGGAACAAATAATTCAGGTATGGTGGCACCGCTCACAGCAGCCGAAATCGCCAAAGAGCACGGTATAAAAGTCTATACGATTGGCATAGGCGCGAACGGTACCGCCGACTTCCCTCAGATTGATTATTTCGGACGCGTATCGTACGTGCCGTCGCAGGTAGTCATTGACGAGGCCACCCTTCAGCAGATTGCCACTCTTACCGATGGCAAATATTTCCGTGCCACGGACCAGAAAATGCTTAATAAAATTTTTGATGAGATTGACCGGCTTGAAACCACGAGTATCGACGTCAGTCAATTCTCACATACTGAAGACAACTATGAATTGCTGGTGTGGATTGCGCTGGGGCTGATTTTGCTTCAGGTACTTCTCCGCAACACATATCTGCGTACAATCCCCTAATTTTATTTTGACATGGACTTTGCTCATCCCGAAATATTATATCTTCTGATATTGCTGCCGGTCATTCTGGCACTGTATCTGCTTGCACGTTATGCCCGCAGACGCAAACTTGCGCGTTACGGACATACGGAGTCGCTGACATCTCTCATGCCGGAGGCATCGAAATACAAACCGGCTATTAAAATAGTGCTTATAATGCTTGCCGTGGCATGCCTGATAATCGCGTTGGCCCGCCCCCGGCATGGCGAAAAGGAGATAACGGAAACTCGTGCCGGTATCGAAATAATGATAGCTGTCGATGTGTCGCGTTCGATGCTTGCATCGTCGACCGACGACGCCAAGGGAATTTCACGTCTCGACCGCGCCAAATTCCTTTTCAATAAACTCATCAACAGCCTTGAGAATGACAAGGTCGGCCTTGTGGTTTTTGCAGGAAATTCATCGTTACAGTTGCCGATAACAAATGATTTCGTTTCCGCCAAAATCTATATCAATGATTTGTCTACCTCAATGATTAATGAGCAGGGTACGGATATTGGCGCTGCTATCGACATGGCTCTTCAGGGCTTTTCTTCCGACGAAGATGTAAACCGTGCCATCATATTGCTTACCGATGCGGAGGACCATGAGGAGCAGGCCGTCGCTGTAGCCGACAAAGCCCGTCAGGCCGGAGTCCAGGTCAATGTCATAGGTGTCGGTACGGCGAAAGGCGCACTTATTCCTATCGGCAACGGTTCGTCAGAGTTCCTTAAAGATGAGACCGGAACACCGGTAACTACCCGATTCAATGCCGACGCCGCCAGAAAAATTGCCGAAAGCGGAAGCGGAAACTACATCAACGGCAATGATGCAGATGCCGACCAGCAAATGGTTAAACTGCTTGACAAAATCGACAAGGCCGATCTCGGTTCGGTCAAATATAAAGCGTCGGCCGAGCGATTCTACATATTCCTGTGGATAGCATTCGCGCTTATTATCGCTGATATTTTTATCCTCGACCGCAAAATCGGTTGGCTGAGTAAAATTAACTTCTTTAGCAAGCCCGTAAAATGAAACGTCGTTTTATATTATTCATATTAATATTGATGGGCGCGTCGGCGTCGGTAGAACTGATGGCGGCCGAGCCTCAGACCACACGCAAAGAGCGCAACATGATATTGAAAGCCAACGAGGCTTTCAAAGCCAAGGATTACGAAAAGGCCATTGAGCTTTATAACATGGCTCTTGAAATAAACCCTGCAAGCGAACGCGCGAAATACAATCTTGCTGTCGCTATGGTGAAACGCGCCGATGAAATCGGAGGCGCCGGCGGTAACGATCAGAACATCAATCCGGCTTCGCCTAATGCCGCCGATTCGCTGAGTATCGGTCTTAAGCAAAGTGCAAATAAAATATTCAATGAGCTTTATGCCGGAAGTGCAGACAAGCTGACCCGCGAGAACTCGATTTATAACTCAGGCAATCTGCTTTTTAGCGCGAATGAGCTTGCTCAAAGTATCGAACAGTACAAAAAGGCATTGCGACTTAACCCGGCCAACGATAATGCTCGCCATAATCTGCGGGTCGCACAACTCCGGCTGCAGCAACAGCAGCAGAACCAGGATGACAAAGACAATCAGGATAACCAGAATAAAGACAACAAGGACGAACAGAAAGATAAAGAGGATGAGCAGCAGCAACCACAACCACAACAGCAACAACAGCCCCAGCCTCAGCAGCCGCAGCAAAAGCAGTCCAATTCGGAAAACATCCTGAATGCAGCCCAGCAAAACGAATCAAAGACGCGGCAACGTCTGGAAAAACAACAGGTACCCGTGGCTCCGCGATACCACAACAAGCCGTGGTAACGACTTGCATTCATTTGCACACTTATATTTATAAAAATATAAATTCAATATATTAAAATATATTATCGACTTGATAATGAAACGTTTTAGCTTTTTATTACTAAATATATGCCTGATTGCGCTGGGTTCGATGGCGCAGGTGGCATTTAATGTCGTTCCACCGCGCAATGTTATTGCGGGACAGCGTTTTCAGGTAGTATATCGCCTGTCGAACGCGCAGGCCGGCAATCCGACAGTAGGTGAGATTAAGGGCTGTCAGCTTCTCTACGGTCCGTCACGTTCGACGACGCAGTCTTATCAGGTCATCAACGGAGTATCAACCTCCAACTCGACTGTCGATTACACATACGTATACCGCGCCGACAATGCCGGTACGTATGTCATTCCGGCAGCTACCATAGATGTTGACGGCAAGAAACTGCACACCGGTGAGACATCATTTACTGTGCTTCCGGCCGACAGCAACTCATCGGGACAGTCATCGGCGCGTCCCGGCGATATTTCTACCCAGACACCCGACCGGAAGATTACAGGCAATGACATTTTTGTGAGAGCGTCACTCAACAAGTCGTCGGTCTACGAACAGGAGGCGGTTGAATGCACGTTGAAGCTGTATACCAAATATGACGGTATTTCATCTTTCGCACAGACTACTCCCGAATCATACGAAGGATTCCTTATCGAGGAAGTCGACATGAAAAATAATCCGGTGGATATAGAACATTACAACGGACAGAATTATCGTGTCGTAGTGCTGCGCAAATATATAATCTTCCCTCAGAAATCAGGTAAACTTACGCTTAAAACCGGCGCCTACGATGTGGTCGTACAACAGTATGAGCGTATAGACAACGGTTATTTCTACATGACACGTCCTGTCGAGCGCAATGTCAAACTGCCTTCAAGCGATGTCGTGATAAATGTGCGTCCATTGCCGTCGCCTGCCCCTGTCGACTTTAATGGAGCTGTCGGACGGTTTGATGTGACAAGCAGTCTGAGTTCGCAGAATCTGCGTACAAATGAAGCTGCATCTTTGAAGTATACAATCACCGGTACAGGCAATATCAAATATATTAAAGCACCCGTGGTGACATTCCCCGACGAGTTCCAGCAATATTCCCCCAATCAGAATGTCGAAGCCCGTGTGTCGGGCGCAAATGTGACCGGCAAGATGGATATTGAATATACATTTGTCCCGGATGCAGTCGGTGAATTTGAAATAAAAGCTTCGCCGTTCGTATATTTTGACCCTTCAAAAAATGAGTATGTGACTATTGAGCTCCCGTCATACAACGTAAGTGTGGCAAAAGGAGTAGGATGGGGCAGCCAGGAGTCTGACCAGAAAGCCGTAAAAGTAAAAAATACCGATATCCGCCATATAAAGACCGGAGACAAATCGCTTTCGCATACCCATACACTTTATGCAAAGACCGTATGGTATTGGGCGATTTATCCCGCTATGGCATTGCTGCTTGTCTTTATCACGCTGATTGCGATTAAACGTCATAAGGCAAATTCAGATGTGGTAGGCATGCGTAAATCGAAAGCCGGAAAAATGGCGAAGAAGCGTCTGGCGGTAGCATATAACCTGATGCAGAAAAATGACAGTGCGGCATTCTACGACGCTGTGCTTAAAGCCCTGTGGGGATATATCAGCGACAAGCTCAGCATCCCGATGTCGGCATTGACAAGGAGCAATGTCAGCGAAGAACTGACACGTTACGGCGCTGACGAGGAAACAATCGCCCATGTCATAAATGTCCTTGATGAATGCGAGATGGCGCGCTATACTCCCGAATCGCTCAATCGTCCGCTGAAAGAGGTCTATGACTCTGCATTCAGCGCTATGAACGATCTTCAATCTGTAAAATAAACGACAATGAAAACGATATACAAATTATTAATATTCCTGGCAATATCAGCATCGGCGATACCCGGTTACTCACAGAAAAATGTATCAGATGCCCCATCGCGCGACAATTCATTACCGGCCGAAGGGAGCATTGATTCCATCAGTTCCGATTCATCTGTCACGAATCTTGACCGTGCCGCCGATGATGCTTATATGCGTGGCACGAAAGAGGATTATCTCGAAGCAATAAGGCTTTATAACGCTGCGATAAAAAAGGACGGCACTTCGGCCGCAATATATTACAATCTCGGCAATGCCTATTACAGAGCAGATTCGCTGGCAAAAGCCATAATTTGTTACGAACGCGCGCTGCGTCTCGATCCGACCGACAAGGACATCAGAGCCAACCTCGATTTTGTCAACGGCAAGATAATAGACGCACAGTCGGCTAACGGTATTACGAATGTACTTGTGGAAAAATCAATGCAGATGTTTTCGCCCAACGGGTGGGCAATCGTTTCGGTCATAATATTCGTCGGAGTTCTGTCGCTTGCGGCCGGATACATCTTCAGCCGGAATATACGTTTGCGTAAAGTTTACTTTTTCGCCGCGTTGATACTTCTGCTAATCAATGTCGTAAGCGTCATCATAACTATAAATGCATCATCGGTGGTAACCGGCAATAATGAGGCCATCGTTACGGCTAAATCTACACAATTGTCAACTTCGCCTTCAAGTCCGCTTGACGAATCGCAGAAGGCGATGCTGCTCCATGAGGGGAGCAAAGTCAAAGTCATACGTGAACTCTCGACGCCCAACGACCCGCGTGTCAAAAAATGGATAGAAGTGGAGGCTGCCGGCGACAACCGCGCATGGATTGATGCCGAGGCCATCGAAATAATATGATATTGGAAAAGAGTGAATACGACTTTGAATTCACTCTTTTTTGTTTGCCGAATATTACGATAATTTACGGATAATATGGGTATAACGCCAAAACATGCCGTAAAACATAAAAATCTCTATCAACTTTTTTTGGCAAATTCAGATTATATTAATAATTTAGAGCGGAATAAAAGAAAATATCCACTTTATCGTATCATTTTTATTTTTTCAAAGAAAAATATTTACTAATTAAAATTTAAATATCATGACTAAAACAATCACATTCAATGAACTTCGCCGTCTCAAAGACAGTTTGCCTGACGGCGCGACACATCGTATTGCTGATAAACTCAATATCACTGTCCAGACCGTCAGAAATTATTTCGGTGGAGCTAATTATGAATTCGGTAAAAATTGTGGCGTACATATCGAGCCGGGTCCCGACGGAGGCATTGTCGTGCTTGACGACACTACCATCTATGACATGGCCGTGGAAATCCTCCAGGAACAGGAAAACAATTGATACAAATCGCAAAATTATATCTAAACAGGAGGCATAAGGTCTCTATTTTCTACCGGTATGGAAGAAGACAGATTAATAACTGTAGCGATACATACTTACGATCACGCAGTCGCGCTCAAGAACATGCTTGAGCGCGAGGGCGTGACCGCTGTTTTACACAATGTCAATCTCTCCACACCGGTGGTGTCATCGGGCGTACGTGTAAGAATCAAGGAGTCAGATCTTCCGCAGGCATTGCGTATTATCGAGAACTCCGAGATTTTTGCCCCTAAGAAGGACTGCGCGCAGACATCGGATGATGCCGAACCTATAATACTCGTGCCTGTCGATTTCTCCGATTACTCAATGAAGGCCACTGTCATGGCGTTTGACGTGGCATACAGGCACAAGGCGCGCATAATGCTCCTCCATTCATTTATAAATCCCGCGTTGTCGAAGCGGGTACAGCTTACCGATTCTTTTTCTTTTGAGCTTGCGGAAAGTCAGGAAGTAGGCAACGCGCTGATGCGGGCGGCACGCATTACAATGGATCTTTTCGAGACGCAGCTGAGGCAGCGCATCAAGGACGGGGAAATCCCGCCCGTAAAATTCAGCAATCTAATTACCGAAGGCGTTCCGGAGGATGTGATAAACGAAACGGCCAAGACCCTTTCACCGATATTGATAGTAATGGGTACGCGAGGCGCCGACCGTAAAGAGGAAGAACTGATAGGAAGCGTCACGGCCGAGGTGCTCGATTCATGCAAGTTCCCGGTGTTCAGCATACCTGAAAACATCTCGCTCGAACGAGTTTCCGATATTTCACATCTGATTTTTTTCAGCAATCTCGAGCAGGAAGACCTTCTGGCAATTGAAGCCATATACCGGCTTTTCGTACACACACCCCTCGAAATTACTATTGTGCATGTGCCGGGGAAAAAGGAACTTTCATCCAGCGACCGCAAAGCGATAAAATCGCTCGTAGAGTATTGCAGGAACCACTATCCGTCATTCACGTTCAACTCCGACGAGATTGCACTCGGCACTCTTGGCGATGATTACCGACGCATAGCGCGTGAGCACAAAGTAAACCTTGTGGCATTGCCAAATAAAAAGCGGAATGTATTTTTCCGCTTCTTCAACCCGAGCCTCGCCCACAGATTACTCTTACACGCCGATATACCGATGCTTGTAATACCGGTATAATATCTTACGCTTTCATTTCTTTCGCTTTCTTTCGTTGGCAATTTCGCTTGATTTTGCAAGCGCTCTTTTTATGCTTGACTTATCGTTAGCATCAATTCCGTACTTTTTTGCATCGGGAATGCGTACGCGCGTATTCGGCTCAACGCGGTCAGGATCGGAAATCACATCACGATTTTCCTCGTAAATATATACCCAGAACTCGTATGAGCCGAAGTGTTTTCTTGACAATTGGGCCAATGTGGATGTGACAGTATCATAAATTACAGTATCTTTTTCTACGGCCGGAACTGTAGTTTCAGTCATGGCGGTTGGCGTAGTGATGGTGTCAGGACGGCCTTTTGACACCGTATCTGCTGATACGACAGCTGTATCTTCTCCAAGAAGTTCCGCTACATTCTGTTCGTCACTCCTTATCTCCACGGCAGATTCTGCCTGTCCGCGCGGCACAAGAATGAAATATGTAGCGGCAGCTCCTACAATTGCTCCGACAGCCATACCGCATACGAATGTCCATATCGGGAATTTACGGTGTCGCGCAGAACAAATGTGAACATTGTCTTCACCGACTTCGTCGGTGATTTCAGTATCGGCCGGTGACAATTCTGACTCATATACAGGCTCAGAAGTCCCGACATCGTTCATTTGCTCTGATTTTTTGGCCTCATTATGGTTTTCATCGGTTACTATTTCATCATCCACAACCTCCGGTCGTATATTATTTGATATATCTTCAGGCATATTTTCAGAAGTCAAATCTGTCTGATTGACGGACTGTATGTCGGTCGGATTTTCGGGAGCTGCAACATCCATTTCATTTTCTACTGCCTTCGCACTACTGTCATAGGAGATATTTTCTTCGTCGGCCGATAATATTTCGTATGTAACGTCTTCATCAAGAGGCTCAGGCTCAAAGCAGTCGAAAGGCGCATTGACATCAGCCGCAAAAACCGGGTCGGGAGAGAATTCCACATTCCCTGACTCGTCGACCGAGAATTGTCCAAGGCCTTTGATTGTCACCTCATTTGATTCTTTCAACGCATCGGCTACAGTCTTGAACATCTCAAGGACAAAATGCTCACAGAAATCGGAGGTATAACCCGACTGTCGGGCAAGCATCCCAGCGAATGCCGATATGGCTATGGTCTGTTTCATTGCTGGCTACCGATTGATTTAGTTAAGATTGTTCCTGGAGAGAATTTTGCGGAAATTGAGGGCGGGAAAAGCATGCGCTTGCCGGAGGTCTCGTCAACGGCTATATATTCATCATGTTTTTCCGCCTCAAAAGTCCCGAATGCCGGGATTGCGAGTATATCGTCCTGCGACAGTACGTCAGTTATCATTGCAATCGTTGAACTGACAAGCTGCTGAGTCTCTTTATAGTTCAATGAAGCACGACGGGAGAGGCGCGTTATATATTGCTTATTATCCATATATTTCCTTTTGCGATGTATTTAACGGAGTGTCAGCTTGACAACATTCTCCACGTGATGGGTGTGAGGGAACATGTCGACAGGTTGCACCGCTTTCACCTTGTATGCTGCATCGAGCAGCTGGAGGTCGCGGGCCTGAGTAGCCGGATTGCAGCTTACGTAGACTATGCGTCCGGGTCTGGCCCGGAGTATCACATCAACTACATCCTGATGCATTCCTGCACGTGGCGGGTCGACAATCATCACATCGGGCTGCCCGTGCCCGGCAATGAATTCGTCGGTAAGCACATCCTTCATGTCGCCGGCATAAAATTCCGTATTGGTAATGCCGTTGGCCTCTGAATTGATTATCGCGTCGTCAATCGCCTCTTTCACATACTCGATGCCTATGACATGGTTCGCGCGTGAACTTACGAAATTGGCGATGGTTCCCGTTCCTGTATAAAGGTCATATACAAGTTCATTCCCTTTTAATTCAGCGAAATCACGGACTACTTTATATAGTTCGTAAGCCTGCAGGGAGTTGGTCTGATAAAATGATTTCGGGCCGACACGGAATTTAAGGCCTTCCATTTCCTCCTCAATGTACGGCTTTCCGGAAAAATGGACTACCTTCTGATCGGCGATAGAGTCGTTGACCTTAAGGTTGATTACGTAATGCAATGACGTGATTTCGGGGAATTCGGCGTTGAGAGCATTGAGCATCGACTCGATTGCGGCGACATCGTCGCTGCCGGTGACAGCCACTACCATCACCTCTCCGGTGGAGGCAATACGTATCATCAGGGTTCGCATAAATCCGTGCTGTGCCCTGAGGTCATAGAAAGGCAGATTGTTTTCCTTGCAGTATTTTTTCACAAAGAGACGTATGCGGTTGCCGAGGTCGTCCTGAAGATGGCAGTTCTTTATATCAAGGACTTTGTCGAATGCGCCGGGTATATGAAATCCTGCAGCATCGCGGTCGGGGAACTCTTCGCCGGAGCGCATCTGTTCGAATGTGAGCCAGCAGCGGTTGGAAAAGGTATATTCCATCTTGTTGCGGTAGCCGTAGATTGTCTTTGAACCGAGTATCGGCATTATGCCGGGATACTCTATTTTGGCTATACGGTCGAGCGCGTCCTTGACCTGTCGTTGCTTCGCTTCTATCTGGAACTGATAGGGGAGATGCTGCCAGCGGCACCCGCCGCACGTGCCGAAATGTTCGCAACGTGGTTCTACTCGTATGGCCGACGGTGTGACGAGCCGGTCGATATGTCCTTCGGCGTATGAATGTTTCTTCCGGTCGATTTTTATGTCGGCGATATCACCGGGGGCGCCGTAGGGTACGAATACTACCATATTGTCCACACGCGCTATGGCATTGCCTTCAGCTGCCACATCTGTTATCTCTATTCCCTCAAGCAAGGGAAGTTCTTTCTTCTTACGTGCCAATGTCTGTGATTTTTATTATGAATGACTGCCGCAAAATTAATTATAAATAATGGAATTGAACATACAATTTGACATCAAAGCTGAGAATTTTTTGAAAAAATCAGGAAAATGCAGAATTGTTTTGCGATTGACAACATATTCATTATATTTGCAGATAGGAAACGTTAACCGACAATCTTTTTAACCGGAATTAATAATCCACAACTGTACACAATCTCTCTCCGGTAACATGACAATCAATACAAAAAATATCCACAATATTTAAACACAAACAAAATTCACAATGAAAAGAGTTTATACTTTTGGCGACGGAAAAGCTGAAGGCAATGCCGAGATGAGAAACCTTCTCGGCGGCAAAGGCGCCAACCTCGCTGAGATGAATTTGTTGGGCATGCCGGTTCCTCCCGGTTTCACCATCACGACTGAAGTGTGTACGGAGTACACCCAATATGGCAAAGATGAAGTTGTAAAACGCATCAAAAGCGATGTAGAAAAGGCCATCGCTCATGTAGAAAGCCTTACCGGAAAGAAATTTGACGATCCCGCAAATCCGCTTCTCGTGTCAGTCCGCTCAGGCGCCCGCGCGTCGATGCCCGGCATGATGGATACCGTGCTCAACCTCGGTATGAACGATGCCACGGTTGCTTCGCTTGCTGAAAAAAGCGGCAATCCCCGTTTCGCATGGGACAGCTATCGCCGTTTCGTTCAGATGTACGGCGACGTGGTGCTCGGCATGAAGCCAAAAAGCAAAGCCGACATCGATCCCTTCGAAGCCATCATGGAAAAAGTAAAAGAGGAGAAGGGTGTGAAACTCGATACCGAACTCGATGTTGAAGACCTTCAGTCACTCGTACGCCTTTTCAAGGCTGCTGTGAAAGACTTCACAGGCAAAGACTTCCCCGACAGCGCATGGGAACAGCTTTGGGGCGGTATCTGCGCCGTGTTCGACAGCTGGATGAACGAACGTGCCATCATCTACCGCCGCATGAACCAGATACCCGAAGAATGGGGTACTGCCGTCAACGTACAGGCTATGGTCTACGGTAACATGGGCAACAACTCCGCTACCGGTGTGGCATTCTCACGCGACGCCGCTACCGGCGAAAACATATTCAACGGTGAATACCTTATCAACGCACAGGGTGAGGACGTGGTTGCCGGTATCCGCACGCCTCAGCAGATTACGGTGGAAGGTTCGCGCCGCTGGGCTGCCCTTCAGGGCATTTCCGAAGAGGAACGCGCATCGAAATACCCCTCGCTCGAGGAATCGATGCCTGTATGTGCTGCCGAACTTATCGCAATCGCCAACCGTCTTGAGGATTACTACCGCGACATGCAGGATATGGAGTTCACTATCCAGGACGGTAAGCTCTGGATGCTCCAGACCCGCAACGGCAAACGTACAGGTGCCGCTATGGTGAAAATCGCCATGGATTTGCTCCGCGACGGTAAAATCGATGAAAAGACCACGCTCATGCGTATGGAGCCCCAGAAACTCGATGAACTTCTCCACCCGGTATTCGACAAAGCAGCTCTCAAGCGTGCGAAAGTCGTAGCCAAGGGCCTTCCCGCATCTCCCGGTGCCGCTACCGGTCAGGTAGTGTTCTTCGCCGACGAGGCTGAGGCCTGGGCTGAAAAGAAGAAAAAAGTAGTGCTCGTACGTATCGAGACTTCACCTGAAGACCTTCGCGGCATGGCCGTGGCTCAGGGTATTCTCACCATGCGTGGCGGTATGACATCACACGCTGCTGTCGTAGCCCGCGGTATGGGTAAATGCTGCGTATCCGGTGCCGGTGAAATCAAGGTTGACTACGAGAAGAAAACCGTTGAAATGGGCGGCAAAGTCTACAAGGAAGGTGACTGGATTTCACTTAACGGTTCGACCGGTGAAGTTTACGACGGACAGGTTCCTACAGCCGAACCCGAACTTGACGGCGACTTCGGCGCAATCATGAATCTCGCTGCAAAATATACAAAGACACTCGTCCGCACCAACGCCGACACTCCACGAGATGCCAAGCAAGCCCGTCACTTCGGTGCTCAGGGTATCGGTCTGTGCCGCACGGAGCACATGTTCTTCGAAGGCGACCGTATCAAGGCCGTACGCGAAATGATTCTCGCATCTGACGAGGAAGGCCGTCGTCACGCGCTCGATAAACTTCTCCCCATGCAGCGCGGCGACTTCGAGGGTATCTTCGAGGCAATGAACGGCTACGGCGTAACAATCCGCCTCCTCGATCCCCCGTTGCACGAATTCGTACCTCACCAGACTGCCACTCAGAAAGAGCTGGCCGATGAAATGGGCATCACACTCGCTGAAGTCAAGGCAAAAGTTGACTCGCTCGAGGAATTCAACCCGATGCTCGGTCACCGTGGTTGCCGTCTCGGTATCACATTCCCCGAAATCACCGAGATGCAGACTCGCGCCATCATTGAGGCTGCCCTCGCATGTAAAGCACGCGGTATCGACGTTCACCCCGAAATCATGATACCTCTGGTTGGTTCGCTCAAGGAAATCCAGAATCAGGCAGATGTAATCAACATAACTGCAGCCAAAGTATTTGAAGAAAAAGGACAGAGTCTGCCTTACCTCGTAGGCACAATGATTGAGGTACCCCGTGCAGCACTCATTGCTGACCAGATTGCAACTGTAGCCGACTTCTTCTCGTTCGGTACAAACGACCTGACTCAGATGACATTCGGCTTCTCACGCGACGACGCACCCAAGTTCCTCAAATTCTACAAAGAGCACGGTATCATCAAGACCGATCCGTTCGAAGTACTCGATCAGGAAGGTGTAGGCCAGCTCGTAGAAATGGGCGTCAAGAAAGGCCGTTCGACCAAACCCGAACTCAAAGTAGGTATCTGCGGCGAGCACGGTGGCGAACCCTCATCAGTCAAGTTCTGCGCAAAACTCGGCATGAACTACGTAAGCTGCTCACCCTTCCGCGTGCCCATCGCCCGCGTAGCTGCGGCCCAGGCTGCCATCGAAGACTAAGCGTCTTCTGAAATATACATAACTGAAGAAGAAAGGCTGTGAAGTTTTGTCTTAGTGGATTTAAACTTTACAGCCTTTTATTCTTTTAAATCAAGAATTATGATATGCATCTGATTACAGACAACTTCCAGAAGATTATTGCCTTATGCAAAAAGTATAAGGTCAAGACTCTATATGTGTTCGGCTCAATACTTACTCCTCGTTTCAATGATAAAAGCGATGTGGATTTCTCAGCTACTTTTCATCCCGAAGATGACCCGTTGGTAGCTGGTGAAAATAGAATTCAGTTTTATATCGGATTGCAAGATTTGATGGGACGTAAAATAGATCTCGTAGATGAAGACTGTTTAAAAAATCCATACTTTATAGAAGAATTAAATGAGACCAAACAATTGATTTATGGATAGAATAATTAAAAAATATCTTCATGATATACTTGTAGCAATAGAGGAGATTGAGTTTTTCCTTAGTCAAAGACCACGACAGTATCATGTTTATCTTGATGATCTCATGTTTAAAAGAGCCATTGAGCGGAATATAGGTATTATCGGTGAGGCAATGTCAAAGATTCTTCAACTGGACGCTGATATTGCAATAACCAATGCGAAAAACATAAAAGGCACACGCAATTATGTCGTACATGCCTACGATACTCTCGAACCGCATATTATTTGGAATATTGTAATCAACGATCTTCCAAAATTAAAAGAAGAAGTAGTGCAACTCTTAAAATTAGATTAACGTATAGCTATAACGGCTATTTTATTAAAGATTGGGATTGGGGAGGGGTTATCGGATGAGGAGTTGGCCGGGGATACGTTGTTGTTTTTGCTCTTCGGTCAGTTTGTTGTAGTCTTTTAAGATTGGGGTCAGGTATTTTTTGGATTTGGTGGTTATGAGGACTATGCCGCCTAATCGCGGGGTGAAAATTTTTGTTATTGCCGGGTCTTTGATTATGTCAACTTTGATTATGTCGTCGGAGTCGAGACCGCTTATATCCTGCACTTCTACGCCGTCAACGATAAATACCGGCATATTGATTGAATGTCAGAGAGAGATTGCCAGAACAATCATAGAGCGCGGAGCCGACTATATCCTTGCGTTGAAAGGGAATCAGCCAGAAATGCTTGACCGAGTCAGCGGTTCTTTCACATATATTAAGCCGGCATCGGAGCATACGATGGAGGGTAAGGCTCACAGGCGTGAAGAGACAAGAGTCTGTTCGGTCATAACCAATCTGGACAACATCATCGACAGGGACAGATGGCCCGGCCTTAAAAGCATCGTGAGAATAGAATCCCGTACCCGCGGTGTCAAGTCAGGACAAATCCATAAGGGTACCAGATATTACCTGTCGAGCCTTGATGCTGATGCTCAACACATTAATCATTCCATAAGGACGCACTGGAGTGTGGAGAATCAACTGCATTGGACTTTGGATGTCGCTTTTGGAGATGATGCCTCGCGTAAACGGAAGGATAATGCAGCTCAAAATTTTTCTCTGCTCAACCGTATCGGATTGAATATTATCAAGAACGCGAAAGTGTCATCAATAGGTGTCAGAGGACATCGAAAGAAAGCCGGATGGGATAATGACTATCTGCTTTACGCCTTAAAAAGTTTTGACGTTGTAAAAAATTAAGATGCGTCAGCCCTGTTTTTGTAGTCGATTAATAGCCAAAGTCTCGCAAATAATGCTTAACTTTGCATATACAAATCATCTCCCATGAAACAAAAAGCATATTATCTCATTCTGATGTTATGTATTTGCTTAGTTAGCTGTACAACATCTAGAACAACTGTATCTCAGTCAGCAGATTTATCAAAATATAAATATGCTTCTCTAACTGATGTTATGAATTATCAAGGCTCAGCCGCCTTAATGGATGCAGAAGTCAAAATTTATGATGCCATTGATAATTCGAGATTACAGATGATAGGCGATCAAGCTATTGGAGAGCTTACATACGAGCAAAAACAACAACTTCTATTAGTTCGTTTTGGTGTTACACAAAACGATGAAGAATCAATAGTGACTGTTAATTTTGTTGATTATTTCACCGGTAGACCAGTCGCATCATGTAGAGGCTCTTTTGGACTCGGGATGGATAGACAAGGAGATTTCAATGGCGCTATTAAACGTGTTGCCTCACAGATAGAGAAAACATTCCCTAAAAATTAGGCGTCTTTTCTCTAAACTCATGCAGTCCATATCTTTGCTGGAAATCCCAGCAAGTTATGGACTTTCCTTTTTCGGCCCTCAATTTTAATTATTACTGTCCGATAAAATCGGGAAAGGACATAAAAAGCTCTCCCAATCGCAGATTTAATGGGGCCGGGTGAGTTTTTTTGTCACGACGAGCCCCGTCAGTCAAATAACGATGGCCATGGCGGAGATTCTTGTGGCAGTTCGAGGATGGATTCCCAGTCCTTTTCAGGGTGCTCCAGCAGACTATAGAGGTCAACGTAATACATCATCGTAATCCTGACAACAGTTGCAAGGCCGGAGAAGCTCCAGCGCCGTTTCTGACGGCATTGAAGCACCATAAGCATCAGGTTGGCAATAAGTGTTATCCATATCTGGATTTGGATGGCGTTGCGGCTTTCGCCGTAGAAGTATCGTAATGGGAAGTTCTGCTTGAACAGCATCTCTATTTCCCATCTTTGGCGGTAGATGTCGACTATTTCCTCCGGGTCTGAGTCCATGTCGTTTGTCAACAGCTCTATGATTTTGCGCTTTTTGACATCCGTATAGCTGATTATGCGGGCACTGTGACTGATGAGCCGGCCGTCTTTCACTACTTTATGGAAGGTTACGTGCTTTATCCGGTACTTCATTTGTCCGTGAGTTGTTTGCCATCCGATATCCTCCCAAAGTACGTAATTGAGATTTCTCTTCATCTTAGTCACATAAATTACGCCTCGTCGGGTCAGCATCTCGAGTTTTGCATAGTCGATATAGGCGCGGTCCATCGCAAGGACATCCCCGTTATGGAAATTGGCCGGCATCAGCATGAACGAGTCGTTTGTTGCGGCGGATGTGAAGCGGATGTCCAACGGTACCCCTTCGTTGGCATATATGACTGTATGTACTTTGATTCCGCCTTTCTTTTTGCCGGTTCTGGGATTGCGCCCCACTCCCTTGAAAAGCAGGTTGGAAAATAGCGAAATTGTGGTGGTGGAATCAATAATCTGAAGCCGTTTCATCCACTTTGGCACCAGTCGGCCGCGGCTGTCCGAGCAAAGTTCGTGACGATACCGGCCATAAAGCTGCCGGTAGATTTCCTCAAAGATTGTCCGGGGCCGACGTGCGTTGGCATCCGACAGAGTGCTGCGCGACGGCATCATGGATATCCCCAGATGCGCCAGTTTGCGCGCTTCGGCGAGTAATCCCAATGAAATCTCCCTGAGAGAATCGTAACGCATGACCACCGCATACAGCATCGTCACCAGGTGCGTCCAGCAATCAAAGCGTTTCACATAACGTTCGCCCCCATTCTCACGGCTGATTTTAAGAATTTCTGTCTTGGACAGTACGGCTCTTTCATTTAACACTAAATAAATGACATAGAATCACTTACCCGGTTCAATGCGAATCGGGTAATTTTTAGATACTGAATGTCAGCAATTTATCTTTGTGTTAAAATCCTATTTATTTTTGACTCAGGAACCGTAAAAGTCTGGTAAAGCGCATTGAGATATATCTCATCAGTTCGGCGACACCCTTGTTTTTGTCGACGCGCTTTTTAGGAAGACCTTTCCATATTGAAAATACAGAGAAAACCATTCTTTGAATGGTGTCGAGGTTCCTGGCAGCTCTTGGCAACTTGCGTTTGATGCCATCCTGCGAGAGATTGACATCGAGCCCCCAGTGCATGCTTTCTATTGACCAGTGGCTGCGCACAAAGTGTCCCGGATCCGGAGTATCGGTCGGCAGGCTGCTGACATAAAGCCGTCTTTCCGACATGCTTACACCTGTGGATTTTCTGACCGTATCGGCTTCATATTCAACTATCGTCATATTGTCGCCCCACTTTTCCTTGTCTGCGATTATTTCCAGTCCGTCATAGATACGATAGATTCTGGTCTCGATTCTTCCGTGTCCGAGTTCAGGCCCTACGGTGTATGAATATACCGGTGTGACCGCTTTGATGCTGTCTTCCACACCGTACCGCAAAGAGCGCTGATTGGCCTTGAGTTCTATAAGGAAATCTCCTCCTTTACTTCTGATTCTGTCAATTATGTCTTTCTGCATGGACATGGCATCTGCCGTGACTACTTTGCCGGATATGTCGATTTTATCAAGAAGCAGCGGAACCGCCGTTATCTCATTGCTCTTTTCCTGACAGGCTTCGGTTGCCAGTGTGATGCTTGTATTGAAAGAATATGCCGGCACGATATCCGGATTGCGTCCGTTATCCTGCACCGTACCACGTTCGGACTTTCCGTCCACGCATATTATTTCTCTGGCGCCGCATTCATCAAGCAGTTCACGGTGATAACTCTGCGTGAACTGCCGCATTCTGTCGGCCATCTCCAGGTCATTGATGCCATTCTCGATACGGCATAGTGTCGGTTCCGACGGCACGCCGTTCCTGAGCATTCCAATCTTGCGTAACTTGTTGAGATTGTGCTTGCCGAACTCTATTATTTCCGCGCGCCCGACGTATCCCGAAGCGCATCCGAACACCATCAGCATGATAATGTCCTCAAGGCGATGGCGGATATTGCCCTTGTCCGTCCTTCTAAAATCGGGGACTGACGCGGCAAAATCCATCAGTCTTTCCAGAATGCTGCCATGTGAATCAATTTTATTTTGTAATTTTGGACTGTGATTGGACGCATTTGCGTCTGTCAGACCATTTTGGTCAAGTGGCTCAATTTTATTCATAACTACCTGATTTACACCTATAAAGTTACGAAAATTTGATCACTTGACCAAATTTTCAAGCTACTTATTTATCTTAAAATCAAGCATATAAAAATATAACGCAGTGCTTTTCAGACCACGGTGATTCGGTCGAAAATTCAGGAAACCCGGAACAAAGGCATTGTATTCCTTCTAACGTTGCCCGCTATAAAATAGCATTATTTTTGATACGGCTCGGCTATCTTAAATGAAAGAGCCGTGCGTGTCAACGACCTCGAAGTATTTTTGTAGCCGCCTGATAGCCAAAGTCTCAAAAATAATGCGTAACTTTGCCTTTGAAAAATCAATCCATAACATTATGAAAAAATTTTTACTCTCATTATTCATTTGCTGTTTTGCAATAGGCATAACAAATGCCCAGCAAACTGCAGAGCCAGAATCAAAGAGTAAGACCGTCGAATTTCTTTCAAAAGATGGTTCTTTCCTTCTCAAGGATTTTCTGGCTTCCACGAAAGTTGATGATATTGACTTTCAGGTTCTCATCATTACAAACATTAAAGACAATTCAAAAATTGGATGCCTTCGTCTTACTACAAGGTACATCGATGATACCTATATAGGGACTCTCGATGCAGATGAACTTGAAGCCTGCATCCAATGTCTCACATACATCAAAGACAATCTACTCAACACTTCTCCCGCTAACTATACAGAGGTTGAGTATAGTACGCGAGATGGTGTAGAATTTGGCGCATATTATACCATTGACAAAAATCCTGCTAAAAATAAATGGCATATATACGCAAAAACTAAGAGCTATACTTGGCGGTCGCAAGAAAGCATCAGCCCTGAAAACTTGGATGCCATTATCGAACAACTCCAACAAGCAAGAAACACTATTGTTGAAAGGATAGGATAACATCGCGTCTTTTCGCTAAACTCATACGGTCCATATCTTTGCTGAAAAATCAGCATTGATATGGACTTTTCTTTTTCCGATCTCAATTTTAACTCCGTCGAGACGCTTTCGGGCTTTGAGGCCCGCGCAGCATTCATCGTCAATTACGCGTCTCAAGGACGTAGATAGAGATGACATTTATTTCATGAAAAGTTGAAATTTTGTAATGCATTAGGGAAAATTTGTGTAAATTTGGCAATTACAACTCTCGACTTATGAAAATTACGAAGTATATTCTTGCTATTATCGCGACGGCATCAATTTTGGGTGCTTCCGGACAAAATGCATCCAAATCGGGCAAAATCTATATTATCGACGGATATTTTTTCAGGGAAATACCTATGGATAAGAATATGATATGCGGATTGCTTTCCATCAAGACCGCCAACGGCACGGGAGCTTACGGACTGATACTGGAGGATGATTTACCTGCGGAGGCTCTCAAATATGCCATACCGGCTGATTCTGTTCCGGAAGCAGATATTTTGCTTGAACAATTCAATGAGAAAAAGTCGGGCGCGATAAGACTCACGATGTCAAAAGAGGAGACATTGAAAGTCGGAGAGAAGTTTCCGCCATTTAATGCGGTGGATATAGAGGGTAAGAAATGGAGCAATGCCGATACGGAAGGTAAGGTGATGGTGCTTAACAGCTGGTTTACGGGATGTGGTCCGTGCCGTGCGGAAATGCCGGAACTATCGGAATGGAAAAACGAGATGCCCGACGTAATGTTTTTCTCTTCGACTTACGAGCGTCCTGAAACCGCACGTCCCGTATTGGAAAAACAGCAGTTTAACTGGATTCCTTTGGTCAACGATACGATTTTCAAAAATTATATCGGAAGCAACGGGTATCCGATGACGGTAGTGGTCGATAAAGATGGCATAATCCGCCAGGTCGAATTCGGAACAACTCCTTTACAAAGAGAAAAGCTCAAACAGACTATTCAGTCACTCCGATAACTATTCTCAAAATAGTGGGCGAGTGGAGCTGCCGTTATCTGAATGGATTGACTTTGGCCGCCAGATTTCCTGTTTTTACTTCTTTACGATAGGACAGATAGCATTTCACGCAGTAGATTGTTATTACAGCTGCGGAGCATACTTCCCACCATTCAATTTTACCTGCGGACAGACGGATTGACCTGTCAATTGTGGCTGCCAGTGATAATATGCCAAGCACAAACCAAATATTGCGTTTAACCTTATTAGATATCATGATTGGGTAATTTTTATGGACAAATTTAAGAATTATTTACGGTACGTTGGATACAGGGTATAGATATTTTTTCAGGAGTCATCGTGAGATGATGTAAATCGAGGGCGTAGCTAAACTAAACTTTTCGCGGTTAAAAACCGCGGCTACTATAATTCGCTGCTATCCAATTATGTACTGTTATTTCAGTTTGGCCGGTGATTGGCATGATTTTGAAAATTATGTCACATATTGGCGTTGTGTACTAAAAAATTTTGAAAATTACTAATAAATTAGTTGTATTACTAAAATATTAGTGATATATTTGCGGTGTAATAAATTCACTGCATTATGAAGAAACTATCGGAAAGAGAAGAGGAGATTATGAGTGTGCTTTGGAATAACGGGCCGCTCTTTGTGCGTGAGATTGTTGAGAAGTTGCCTGAGCCGCGACCTCATTTCAACACGATTGCAACGTTCCTCAAAGGTCTTGAGAGCAAAGGGTGGGTAAAAAAAGAGATGGTAGGCAATGCCAACCGCTACTGTGCCATCAAGGATGTGGAACCATATCGCGAGAGTTCGCTGAAGAATATCATCAGCCGTTTTTTCGGTGGTTCGTCGTTAAATCTTGTGTCGACACTGACGCGCAACGAATCAATCTCGGCTGACGAGCTGCGCGAGCTTATCGATATGATTGAGAAGAAAAAATAGGCGAAATGGGAGCGATTACGATATATGCATTCTATGTAGCGCTGTTGCTGGCGGTATTCTATCTCGTGTACAAATGGACGCTTGCTTCGGCGACATTTTTCCGTTTCAACAGGATGGTGCTTATGGGATGCTATGCTCTTTCCTTGCTCGGTGTGCCGCTTTACGACACATTGACGGCAATGCCGGATGCCGAAGCCGCAGGAGGTGTCAATTATATTATGGAGGAAATAAGCATGCTTTCCGACACTCCGGCTCCTGTATGGCCCAAGGTTCTGGCTTTGGTCTACGCTGTCGGTGTTGTGGTAGCTACAGTGCTTACGGGGCGTTCCATATTGCGCATAATGCGGCTGATACGGAGAGGGACGCACACGCAGTGCGACGGCTATACGTTAGTGGTCGCCGACAGCGGGTATGCGCCGTTCAGCTGGGGACGGTACATCGTGTTGCCGACCTCAGTCGCGGAAACCGACATGCAGTTGATAATCGAGCATGAACGGTGTCATTTGCTTCACCGTCATTGGATTGATCTTGCCGTGGCGCAGGTGATGGTCATATTCAACTGGTTTAATCCGGCGGCATATCTTTTAGCGAAAGAGGTGCAGGATGTACATGAGTTTGAAGTCGACAATGATATTGTGGCAATGGGTTATGACGAGAAAAAATATCAGATGCTGTTGCTGCGCAATGTCGTTGCGGCCGGTCCCCATCGTTTTGTCGACAGCCTGACGCACAGCCGCCTGAAGTCAAGAATCAAGATGATGATGTCGAACGAGAGCCGTGCTTCGCGCCGGATATTTGCCGGGATATTGCTCCCTGCGGTGCTCCTGGTCGTAGCCGGGGTCAGAAATTCCGCTTTGGCCGAACCATTATCCATGATTGACAGTGCGTCGGTATTTGCTCCGCAGTTAAATGAAGTGAGCTACAGCATCATTCATTCCGCCGACGGCACTGTGGCGCACGCTATCGCCTATACATACGAAGGAAATGTCACAAGCGTCAAAATTGACCTGCCGAAAAACACGCCTGAACCACGCATCTACATAAACGGCCATCTGAGTTCGCGTGCCGCGTTGGGCGCACTTCGCGCCGGCGAGATAGAATTTATCGTCGGTGATAATCTCAACAACCGTTTTATACTGAAAACGAAATAATAATCTAATAAACTTATTGGCAATGCGTTAACTTCCCGCAAATGCGGGAGGGTGCCATTGCTGTACCCAATCCAAATCAATTTATCATTATGAAATCAGTATTTTCAATCATCGTGTGCGCGCTGTCGGTATTGAGTGCGGCGGCACAGACCGACTCCATTGCATGCGATTCAATCGCGGCTGCATTGGAGCGCCAGCTTCAGCTTGACGAAGTAGTCGTTGTGGCACGACGTCCGGTCGTCAAGCAACAGGAGGGTAAGCTCGTCTATCTCGTCAAGAACGACCCGTACAGCAAAGGACTCGACGGACTCACTCTGCTCGACCGCATACCGAGGGTCGCGGTCGAAAACGGCTCGGTAAAAGTTGCCGGAAAGGGGAAGGTGCGCTATATAATCGACGGAATATTGATGGAACTTGATGACGAAGCGATGGCTACACGCCTCCGCGCCCTGCAGGCCGACAATATCGAGAAGATAGAGCTGATTTCCACTCCGCCGTCGAGATATGCCGTGGAGCCAAACGCCGTCTATCTGTCAATCGTCACAAAGGATGAGACGCTTGGCACAAGAGGAAGCGTATACGGCTCATTGAATTTCAGCGACAAACTGAGCGAATATCTCAGCGGAAGTGTAAACCATACGACACGCCGTGTCGAACTATCGCTTGATGCCAACCTGCACGATCTTAAAGTCGTCAACGACCTTGATGCCGAATACTGTTTTGCTGAACACGTCAGGCTATCGCGCTCCCGCAGCGACTCCCACATACTCAATACCGGATTTAACGCGCTGTTCCGCTACAAATTCTCATCAGCAATGAGTGCCGGTGTCATAGTCAATTACAAATATGACAATGTATCAGGCAAGAGGGACAGCCACACCGACTATGGAGATTACACATCAGTATCGCACTCCGACACGAAGGAACGCCCGGTCAACGCTTTGACCGTAACCGGTTTTTATGACTGGACTTTCGGCAAGAACGGCGAGCAGCTGCAGCTGACCTACAATCTTTTCACAAAGCATGACCCAAGCCGCGCCATCGTATCCACGCTCTATGACATCACTGACCTCGGTGACGTAGGTATTGCCGAGAACAGCGTCAATGACTACACATTCCACAGCGGTAAGGTAGATTTCAAACTTCCTTATAAATGGGCGCAGATTGAGACCGGCATAGCATACACCGACATCGACAACTCTTCGTCGCTGAACCTGAGCGACCGTATCGGGAACGCATGGGTACCGAATACGAATGAGTCAAACGCGTTTGACTACCGCGAACGTATAGGCGCCGCATATCTGTCGGCTGCGAGAAGCCTCGGCAGCGGATTGTGGGGTAAAATCGGATTGCGGTACGAGTACACATGGGCTAAAAGCCATCTGCGGACCAACTCTCTCATAAATCGAGACGACTACGGGCGCCTGTTCCCGACACTGAATCTGTCATGGAACAAAGATAAAATCGGTTCATTCAATCTGAGCTACTCAATGGGGATGGGACGTCCTAATTTCTGGGATCTGAATCCGTTCCGTTTCTATCAGGCCGTCGACGATTACGCCTCCGGCAATCCCAATCTCAAGCCGACGCTTTACCATAATGCGGAAATCAACTACTACGGACTCGGCGGACTGTATGCCGTACTTTATACCTCATTTGCCGAGGATGCCATTAGCTATGTCCGTCAGTTTGACGCCGACGGAGTCAAGAGCACAATACCATACAACTGCCTGTCGACCAATAAAACGGGACTCTACGCCAGCTATCGACGCAACATTTTCCAGTGGTGGGAAATGAATGTCGGGGGAGAGGTGTTCCACAGTCACGCGCACGGCAAAAGAGCCGATTTTCAGACGCCGACATTCGATGACTGGTCAGGCAAAATTGAAGTCAGCGGCAACTGGATGCTCAATCCACAAAAAACGCTTACGTTCAACGCCCGATTCACGCATTATTTCCCCTGGCACGACAGCCTTGTAGAGTATAAAGATTTGCAATTGCTGAGCCTCACACTACGATACTCACTGCTCGACAACCGATTGAACCTGCGCCTTTCGGCCAATGATATTTTCGGATGGAATAAATCGCGCTCCACACAGCAATTCCGCGATTTTACTCTCCGTCAGACATTCGACAGCCATCAGTCGCAGGTGATATTCGGCATAACGTATAACTTCGGCGGAAACAAAGTGAACCGCGTATGGCGCGACTCAAAAGAATCCCAATCCTCCAGAACGAGCAAATAGTTTACAGTAAGATAGTTAATTTGGGCGCAGGTTGTCAAGGCATTATGCCGGGCAACCTGCGTTGACATTATTACATGACATAGAATATATCTGTTGTTACGGTTATTTTATTGAGAGATCTTTATTAATACTTTTTGTTTTTGCTCAATTACCTTATCTTTGCAAATGCAAGAAGCAGAATAATGAAATAATTCACCAAATAATGGGGGCGTTTAGTATGGCAAATCTAAAAGATGGCTGGTATCTATATCACAAAGGGAAGGCGTTTATTAATTTCATGTGGTCTATAAATAATGGATTTTCTGAGTATGAAAAAAATGAATTATCCAGTATAAGCACTCAAAGCATCATTGAATATACGCATCTGTTATTAGACAAAATACATTTACACGTAAATTACAAATTAGAATTTAAGTTGGAGTTTCCTATGGGATATTATCTGGTAAATAAAACGAATCCCCAGATCTGCATAGAAGACCTACTCCCGCATCTTATCGCAGAAACGACATCTGAATTTATTTGGCAAACATATCTATTGACCAATGCAAGTAAAATACTAAGGGATGTAAATGACATTGTTGTGGCTTATGGCGATTTGTTGTGGATGTTCTCAGAAGACTATTTGAGCTCATTCAAATGGGAGCCTAATATCAATGAATTTTTTGAACCTAAAGTCTTTCTTGAACACAACTATGCAAGAGTTGAGTGTTGCTGGATAGAAGGAAATGAATGGGGACTATATAAAGAAATATGTGAGTATAATATTCGAGAAAGCGCCATTCAATTGATAAATTGTCGGCATAACCTATTATTACCGCCATGGGGAAGTGATGAGTATTATGAATGTACACTTGAAAGAGTATGCCCTTTTTAGAATGTCGAAATTTAGAAGGCTGTAACTTTTTGACGAATTTTTTGGTTGATCAGCTTTGTAATGTACGTTACAGAGCTGAGTATAAGAGATTATTCGGCTTACGCCTCATCACTTGGCTATAAATCCGGCCGTTATGAATGGTTTACGGGCAATGGGGACAAGGGAGAAAACGGGGAATAGAATGGGACGAGCTGAAGCTCTCTCATGGGAGTATGTGGAGATGGGAATGGAAGCGGATTTTTATTGGGTTGGTTATGGTCAGAAGGGGTAGGTGAGGGTGGTGAGGATGGAGTTGTAGTAGCGGGGATCGTCGGTTACTTCTGTGCCGATGAAGGGTGGGAGGGTGTAGGTCGTGTCGGGGGAGGGAAGTTCGATTTCGGCTACTGTGAGGCCTGTCAGGCGGCCTGCAAATTCGTCGATTTCCCATGTGTGGTTGTCGAAGGTGACGTAGTAGCGTGTTTTTTCTATTGTGTTGTTAGCTATGTTGCAGCTATCAATCATCTCCCGGGCGTCGGATACTGGGATTTCGTACTCCCATTCTCCGCGGCAGCAGCCTTTGTTTCGGCTTTTTACTGTCAGGAATGCCCGTGTGTCAATGATACGTAGCCGCACGGTCGCGTCGGGGGATGTAGACAGGTATGTCTGGATGATGTGACGGCTATGTGTCGCCATTGATTTATATGAATCATCGGTGACAAGATATTTGCGTTCTATTTCCTTTGCCATTGTTATTAATAATCAAAAGTTACGATTTCTCCGGATGCCAATGTGTTTCTTACGTCAATTATCCGCTGGTTGGAGGAGCCGCGGAAACATAATGACAGGTCTCTTTTGTCCTGCTCAAACGGTCCGTCGACAATTGCCTCGAGCGACGACAAGATTGCATCCATGCCGGGAAGCGACAATAGCTGCTCGTATGTGAAACCGGTGTAGAGCCATATCGAGTAGCCAGCCGCATTGATAGCTTGTATGAGAGGAATAATTGCGGGGAGTGAGTAAAGCGGGTCACCGCCGGTAAGGGTCACATTAAATCCGTTTTCTTCGACTATCTGCATTATTTCATCAACGGTCATCGGTGTGCCTTGCGCGAAATCCCATGTGTGCGGGTTATGGCAGCCGGGACACTGATGACGACAGCCGGACAGGTAGATTGATGTGCGAAGGCCGGGACCATCAACCGATGTTCCCGGCACAATATCCATCACGTGAATTTTAGGTCGGTCCATTATGAGAATATAATCAATGCTTTAATATTCCTCGGTTAAAAACCGCGACTACTATGCTACGCTGTCAGATAGTTGCCGCGGTTTAGAAAATTTGAATATTATAACTCCCTCATTATGATTTTATTTGTGGACTACGCGGTCGTTGAGTTCGGCGAGTTTGGCTTTGTTCCAACGGTCGGTGGTACCTACGAGGTAGCCTGTGATGCGCTGCAGTTTGTCGATATTCTTCGAGTGACATTTCGGGCATTCGTCGAGGCTGTCCTGCGCGTCCTCGTAGCCGCAGTCCATACAGCGGTTGCGGTTATGATTGACCGAGCAGTAGCCGATATTGTACTGGTCCATGAGAGCTACGATGTCGTCGATGGCCTTGGGGTTGTGAGTCGCGTCGCCGTCGATCTCCACATAGAAGATGTGACCGCCGCGAGTCAGTTCGTGATAAGGAGCCTCAATTTGTGCTTTCTTACGCGGGGAACAATGGTAATATACGGGCACGTGGTTGGAGTTCGTGTAATATATCTTGTCGGTAATGCCCGGTATCACACCGAATGTCTTGCGGTCTTTGGTCGTGAATTTTCCGGAAAGACCTTCAGCCGGAGTGGCAAGAACGGAGAAGTTATGTCCGTAGCGTTCCGAGAACTCGTTGGCACGGCTACGCATGTGCGAGACTATGCGCAATCCAAGTTTCTGAGCGTCGTCCGATTCACCATGATGCTTGCCGGTCAATGCCACGAGACATTCCGCAAGCCCGATGAAGCCGATACCGAGAGTACCCTGATTGATGACCGATTCGATAGTGTCGTTCTGTTTCAGATTTTCAGTGCCGTTCCACAGACGCGACATAAGGAGCGGGAACTGCTTAGCAAGTGCCGTCTTCTGGAAATCATATCGGTCGTTAAGCTGTCGGGCGGTAATCTCGAGTACTTCATCGAGTTTTGTGAAGAAGCGCTCGATGCGCTCTTCCGGATTCATAATCTGCATGCATTCGATGGCGATACGCACGATGTTGATTGTCGAGAAGGAGATATTGCCGCGGCCGATTGATGTCTTTTCGCCGTAACGGTTTTCAAACACACGCGTACGGCATCCCATTGTGGCTACTTCGTACTGATAACGATGCGGATCGTTGGCATCCCATTTCTCATGCCGGTTGAACGTGGCGTCGAGATTTACGAAATTTGGGAAGAAACGACGAGCCGTCACCTTGCATGCCTGCTGATAGAGGTCATAGTTGCGGTCGTCGGGCAGATAGTTGACACCACGCTTTTTCTTCCATATCTGTATCGGGAAAATCGCAGTCGCACCGTTGCCTACGCCTTCGTAGGTAGACTGCAGCAACTCGCGGATGATGCAACGGCCTTCGGCCGAAGTATCGGTGCCGTAGTTGATGGATGAGAACACAACCTGATTGCCGCCGCGGGAATGGATAGTATTCATATTGTGTATGAATGCTTCCATTGCCTGATGAACGCGGCCTACCGTGCGGTTGATGGCGTGCTGCATGGCTCGGTCAGCGCCCTTAAGGCCATCGAGCGGACGTTTTATGAAATCATCGATTTCGGCATTGTAGAGTTGCGAATAATCCTCACCGGAAAGTTGCTCTATGCATTTCACCTCCTCGATATAAGAGGAACGCACGTAGGGAGCGAGATAGAAATCGAAAGCGGGAATTGCCTGACCGCCGTGCATTTCATTCTGCGCTGTTTCCAATGATATACAACCGATAATCGAGGCAGTCTCGATACGTTTGGCCGGACGCGACTCACCATGGCCGGCTATAAATCCCGACTTGAGTATGCGGTCAAGCGGGTGCTGCACGCAGGTGAGACTTTTGGTAGGGTAGTAGTCCTTGTCATGGATGTGGAGATAACCGTTTTTGACAGCATCACGCGCCTCGTCAGAAAGGAGGTAGTCGTCGACAAAAGGTTTGGTCGTCTCGCTGGCAAATTTCATCATCATGCCGGCAGGAGAGTCGGTGTTCATGTTGGCGTTCTCGCGCGTGATGTCATTGTTTTTGGCCTCGATAATCTCAAGGAACATGTCGCGGGTCTTTGCCCGACGTGCTATAGAGCGCTTGTCGCGGTAGGCAATATATCGTTTGGCGACTTCTTTTCGCGGGCTCTTCATGAGCTCGACCTCCACCCGGTCCTGAATTTCCTCTACCGACATCTGTTCCTTGCCGGTGACGCCGATACGGTCAGCAATTTTGTGAATCAACGCTTCATCTTCGCCAAGTTCAGTCTGGAGCATGGCTTTACGGATTGCGGCTTTAATCTTTTCTTCATTATAGCCCACGACGCGACCATCGCGTTTGAGAACGGTTTGTATCATTGGTTTTAAATTTTGTTTTTCGTGATTATCGGAGAGATAAAAACAATAGGGTAAATGTAATTCAAGGTGTATAGGCGGCGTACAGCGAGTAAGATCGCCAAAACATTGCAAATGTATAAAACTTATCCCAACGGTGCAACTTTTACATGAATAAAATTTTATAAATTTTTAATTTTGGAAAACTTTTCACAAAATCAAAAGTCTTAAGTTTCTAATACTTAAGACTTTTAATTTTAATTTCGGAAAACTTTGAGTTTTAAAACCATGACTTTCGTTTTTAAAAATCGAAAACCATCACAACTACAAAATACCAATTCTCTTAAATAATTCAACGTCATGCTCCTTGATGCCGGACTTTTCAAGAGGCTGTCCTTCATTATAATCATTCAGATACAGTGGAGCGGGAGAGGCATAGGCGGGAGAGGCTACTGACTGTGACGCATCAAAGTAAGGTGTCTCGATACCGCTAATCTGCAAAAGCGTATGGAAAATGGACTGCGAAGGCGCCACGTACAGCTCCTTGTTGCCGGTCATTGAGCTACGTATCTGCGGATATGCAGCGTCATATTCCTCAGATGTCCAGACAAGCATGGGCACGTGCAGCTGATAGTATGTCGGTACGGGCGACGCATGAAGGAAACGTCCCCTTTCGTCATCAAAAATATCCTCACCGTGATCGGAAGTGTAGATCATTACGGCCTTCTTATCCATGGCATCAAGAAGCGATATGATGTCATCAAGCACGCTGTCGGTATAGCGTATCGCATTATCATACGCATTAAGCAACTGCGGGCGGTGGCGGATATTGGCCTGCGAAGCGTCGTCGGGCCTGAAATACGACATACCCTCGGGATAACGCTCGTTATAGTTGAAGTGCGAGCCGTAGGTGTGGAGTATTATGAAATGTTTTTTGCCCGGATTTTTCAATAGATTTTCCCGCAAAAGCCCCACAAGATTCATGTCATAATGGTCGGCGCCCTCGAGATATTTCACTTCGTCGGCTTCTTCAGAGAAATATTGCGTGTAGGAGTGATTCTTTGCCTGATTGGAGAATACCGCGGTATTATAGCCCACCTCCTTGAATGCCGCTATGATACTTTTACGATACATTATCGAATCGAACGAGAGGGGAGTGGTATGGGTCAGCATCATCGGCACGCACTTATGCGTAGTGTTAGACTGGGAGATGGCGCGCGGGAATGTTATCAGATTGTCTCGACGTGAAAGGCGTGGATTAGTTGGACGGTCATATCCGAAAAGTTCCCAGTTGACAGCACGTGACGTTTCTCCTATTACAAGCACATATATCTCCTCCTGCGAGTTGTCATGCGTATCTTTTGCATTATAAGCAAAGGCGGCCGAAGTCTTGTGATAGTTCGCACTCTGATATGTGCGGTGTAGAGCGGTAGCTATATTGGATATCACATTGAGCGGATAAATATGGCGTGCCGGGTTGAAATTACCAGGAGCAATCATTGCTATCGCCGACAGCACAATACCGGCAGCAAGACCTATAAGCCCGTATCGGCGTGACAGGATTCTGAACTTATCAGACGTAGGGAGTTTACGGACCGTGCCATATATGCCCCAGCCGATGACAGGAAGATATATTACGGCACTTATAAGCATCGGAAGCACAAGATTCTTGAGCAGTTCACCCGCTTCCGAACCGTTGGTCGTCACGCAGTTGATCAGCATATCAATCGCAATGATCGACTCGCCGAACAGATAAAGCACGACAATCTGAAATCCGTTCATTATCATGAAAATAATGAGCCACAGCATTGTAACGCCGGCATTCTTACGGGCACTCATCAACAGATAATATAAAGATAGCGGCACTATGATATTTATAGCCTTGGCTGTAAATGACATCTGTTCCGTAATATCCAGCAGGATATTAGGTATAATCATCAGCCACGGAAAAATGACTGCCAGAATATTTATATTATCAAAAAAATTCCTTACTGATTTACCGAAACGGTTCATTGGTATTTATTTTCTAAATATTGATATACTAATAATCTCATGTCGGGCATTTTTCTGCCCGACGTATTGGCCGGCGAGATTTGTCAGAACGCTTCATTTATATTGAATATAATGCCGGATTCGCCTTTGCCAAGACCGAAATCAAGCCGTACATTCACATTCTTTTTGAATTCCCAACGATAGCCAATGCCAAAGTTAGGTAAAATTTTGCGTGAGTGCAAATCACTGAAGCTCGGGAATACACTTCCTGCGCCTACCCATACGACAGCGCTGTTGCGATGCCATATATGCTGCCGCAGTTCCACTGTAACGTCTATTGCATTCTTATCGCGATACCTCCCTTCATAGTAGCCCCTCATCGTATAACTACCGCCGACAAAAGGCAGCATGGTCCACGGCGTATTGCCGTATGTGAATAATCCGTGAAGATTAACGGCGACAGTTGCATCACGCCATGCACCGAAATAGTGACTTACTGCAATGTCGGTACTCGAAAAAGCGCTTTTGTTAAACAGGAAGCGAGGGTAAAAACGTTGAATCAGACCAATGTACCAACCTTTATGCGGAGCCGTCAGACAATCGCGTGTATCATAATACAGATTCATGCCGGCCCCATAATTGAAGGTATGAAGCGGTTCGCCGTTCCACAAAGCATAGCTGTCGGCATCTTTTGCCTGCATGTAATTAAAGTGTAAAATAGGACCAAAATAGCAATTTTCAAAAATATGATAGTCAAACGAGGCCCTTATCTCGGCATTCAACTGCAGATATTTCGTCTTGTTGCCGTCATGTGATGCAGAGTCATAGCCGATACCCCAAAAATATGTCGGCATCGAGAAGAAAGACACCTTATAGTTTCCGCGCCATCTGTCGCCAGGCGTAAAATGGATACCGCGTAAGCCGATATTGTAATATCCGGTGCTTGAGAACACCGTGTAGAGTGTCGCGTTAGACTGCGAAGTGACGGAGTCGTTACCTCCGGAAGTATACAACATCGCGCCCAATATCCCGAGTGAGAGTTTGGTGTCGCTCGAGTATGCGGGTCCACCGATCAAGCTATAGTCCACTTTCTTGTGGTCGTGAGGCTTGTTTGTATCATCAAAATATTTTACTATCCTTTGAATGATATTCTGTTTTTTTAGCGGGACACTGTCGGACTGCATCATAGTGTCGTTGTCACAATGGTTAAGAGTGTCGGTCTCGACCCGGGCTGCATTGACCGGAATGATACATATACAGATTAATATTATTACCGAGTAGAAAGGTCGCATTGCGTTATATAAAAGATAGCGCAAATATACGTATTTATCCTCAATTATTACTAATTTTGCATATATGAAAATGGAAGAGTCAACCGATACAATAGCAGAAATCCTCTATCGTTCAGGCGTAAGGCATGTCGTTGCGTCGTCGGGGTCGCGATCATTGCGTATGGTTAGAGCCGCAGCCAGACATACGGGTCTGACAGTACGCATGATTATTGACGAGCGGGTTGCCGCGTTTTCGGCGCTCGGTATCAGTGACTGCGTGTCAGAGCCTGTAGCTCTTGTATGTACGTCAGGTTCGGCCATGCTTAATTACGCTCCCGCCATATCCGAGGCTTATTATCGCGGCGTTCCGCTTATTGTGATTACAGCCGACCGTCCGATTAATGTAATAGATATAAACGACGGACAGACAATCCATCAATATCATGCACTTGACAACATAGTAAAAGCATCTGTAGATATTGACGCCACGACCCCATGCACCAAAGATGATTTCGATATTATAAACCGGACAATTTCTTTCTCTTTGTCGCCAAGGAAAGGCCCCGTACATATCAACCTTCATCTCGAAGAGGGGAATGACGCACTCACATATAAGAGCATGCCATACGACTGTTTGCCGGTGGCGCCAGCGGGTCTATCCCTGTCTGACGACACCTTATCGCGCCATATTAAGGAAATTGCGCACAATAAAATACTCGTTTTCCTTGGCCAGATGCCTCCGGACAGCAATATGGATATGATTGTGGAGCAATTATCGGCGTGCCCCAATGTCGTGGTGATTGCCGATATTGTAAGCAATTGCCGTGCTGCCGGTGTAATCACCGATATAGAATCCATAATAGGTAAAATACGGGAGGGCTCCGGCAGATTCCGGCCTCAGACATTGATAACACTGGGGAAGACTTCACCCGTGAGCCGCAATCTCAAAGAATGGTTTAGAGGTATTGACGGATACAACCATTGGCGCATCAACGACAAACCGGATCCAGAGGATACGTACAATCATCTGGAGCGGACAATTGTTGCGGATGCTCCGACATTTCTCAAATGTCTCGCCGACAATATGCCAAAGCATGATGTGCCATCATACAAAGAGATATGGCTCAGCCTATATCGCAGGGCACAGGCAATCAAAACTACGCTGATGGCGTCGGCACAGTGGAGCGACATCACTGCTGTCGACATGATATTGAAGCATTTGCCCGGTAATTACGACATACAGTGCTCTAACGGGATGTCGATACGGTATATGTCGCTGACCGGAGTAAACGGGCATAAACTGTACGCCAACCGTGGAGTTAACGGTATAGATGGCTCTACATCGACCGCACTTGGATTTTCAAGTGTGGCAGAAGCGCCGACGTTGCTCGTTACCGGCGACATGAGCGCCCTTTACGATATATCAGCCCTGTTTTCCGGGCAGCTTACACAGAAATTAAAAATGGTTATCCTCGCCAACGACGGCGGCGAGATATTCAGGCTCACCAAAGCTACCAGGGATTATGAACGCAGGGAACAGTTGCTTTGCAATATCCCGACCGTAAAATGGGAAAATGTTGCCAAATCAGTCGGTATGGATTATTTCGAGGCGTCAGACAAGACGGAACTTTCAAAAGTTATTCCCTTATTTTTCAGAATGACAGGCCGTGCATCGATGCTTATAGTACGAACCACTCCCGGGAACAGCGAAATATACAGAAAAATAATTAAAAAAATATATAAAAAGATATGAGCAAAGAAATAACATGGACTCCGATAAAACAATATGAGGACATATTGTTTGAAAAATACGGCAAGATTGCCAAAATAACGATCAATCGCCCGCGTGTGTATAATGCGTTTCGTCCCCAGACCAATATGGAGATGCTCGATGCCATGGCATATTGCCGCGAATCACCCGAAATAGGGGTGATAATCCTTACGGGAGCGGGCGATAAGGCATTTTGTTCGGGCGGAGACCAGAATGTAAAAGGCGTCGGCGGATATATCGACGGCAATGGCGTGCCTCGCCTTAATGTCCTCGACCTCCATAAAGCCATCCGTTCGATACCTAAACCCGTAATCGCTATGGTCAACGGTTATTCTATCGGCGGGGGAAATGTGCTGCAGGTGGTATGCGACTTGTCGATTGCTTCGGAAAACGCGCGCTTCGGCCAGACCGGACCCAAAGTCGGAAGTTTTGACGCAGGATTCGGTTCCAGTTATCTCGCGCGCTGTGTCGGGCAGAAAAAAGCGCGTGAAATATGGTTTCTGTGCCGACAGTATACAGCTGCCGAGGCTCTTGAAATGGGTATGATAAACTGTGTGGTACCTTTCGACAAACTCGAAGAAACGACCGTGGAATGGTGCGAGACCATACTGCAACGCTCACCGATGGCTATACGCATGATAAAACGCGCGCTTAACGCCGAGCTTGACGGTCAACGCGGCCTGATGGAATTCGCGGGCGACGCGACATTGATGTACTATCTTATGGAAGAAGCTCAGGAAGGCAAAAATGCATTCCTTGAGAAAAGAGATCCCGATTTCGACCAATTCCCTAAATTCCCCGGCTGATGCTGAAAGCGGTATGGACAAGATATACGCTTGATTTTCTGCGGCAATCACGGACGTCACGCGAAGTGCTTGATGTCAAGGATACATATTTTATAAAAATTGTCGACACTGAAAATCCCGGTATTGCAGGGTATGGCGAAGCGGGACTGTTCATGGGGCTATCGGCTGACGATACACCTGAATTTACCGACTTGCTTGATAAATGTTGCGCGTCAATCAACGAAACGGATATTCAGTCAGTCCCATCTTCAGCAATAAGGATGGGGCTGGAAACGGCATTGGCCGACTTGCGGAATGGCAGTAGGCATGAACCGTTTTATAAGGGAGTAATTCCACCCACACGCATAAACGGCCTGATATGGATGGGTAACAAACAATTCATGCTTGACGAAATAGAGACCAAGTTGCGCCATGGGTTCAGGTGCCTTAAGCTGAAAATCGGAGGAATAGATTTCGAAAACGAGCTTGACATACTGCGGAGCATACGATGCAGGTACAGTCCTGACGTACTGGAGCTACGGCTGGATGCCAACGGTGCGTTCACGTCCGATAATGCCATGTATCGGCTCGAACGGCTTGCATCATTTGGAATCCATTCCATAGAACAGCCAATCAAAGCCGGCCAACAGCGTGAAATGGCCGCGATATGCCGCCATAGTCCAATTCCCGTCGCTCTTGACGAGGAATTAATAGGATTAAATGACTTCAATGAAAAATGCGACATTATCGACACAATCCGCCCGGCATTTATCATATTAAAACCGACATTGTGCGGAGGTTTCGCACAGGCGGACGAATGGATAGATATCGCCGAAAAACAAGGAATCGGCTGGTGGGCGACTTCAGCACTGGAATCAAATATCGGACTAAATGCAATCGCGCGCTGGACAGCCACGCATAATGTGACTATACCGCAGGGACTCGGTACCGGACAATTATACTCAAACAATATTGATTCGCCACTCATACTGAACGGCGAATATCTGACTTCTCTTCCGGAAAATATATGGAACTTCAACCAGATAACGTTTTAGCCAATATACACAATTGCACTCCCGAGGCTCTTGATTTCATTGAAAAGTGGTTTGATGAATCGCCGTATATAACTGCCAGGACGTCAGGTTCCACCGGGCGTCCTAAACCGATACGCCTTTTGAAAAGCGACATGCGGGTATCGGCAATGAGCACTAACCGTTTTTTTCAAATCACTGAAAAATCGAAATTACTTTGTCCGCTGTCGGCCGATTATATCGCCGGTAAAATGATGATTGTGAGAGCCATTATGGCAGGTGCGCAGCTATGGATGGAGCGCCCTGACAATACCCCGGTGCATGATGACTACGGTCAAATCGATTTAATTGCTATCGTACCGTCGCAAGTCAACCATATCCTCAGCAATCCGGATATTTTCGGTAATATAAAATATACACTGATAGGAGGCGCGCAACTGTCGTCAGATTTGTCACGACGTATCGTTGAATCGGGCATACAGGCGTACGTATCGTATGGAATGACCGAGACATGCAGCCATGTGGCACTGCGCAAGGTGGAAGATTCTCCGGAAGAAATTTACGAAGGAATGCCCGATATATATTTCTCGAAAGATACAAGGGATTGCCTTATAATACGGTCAGACAGCCGGTCTTTCAAAGAATTATACACGAATGATATTGTCAATCTACGGGATGAACGCCATTTTTCCTGGAAAGGCAGGATTGACAATGTAATAAACAGCGGGGGCATCAAAGTATACCCTGAAGAAATTGAACTGCAACTCCACCGGATAATGCCGGCCGGCATAGAATTCTATATCACCAGGCAAAATGATGAAAAATGGGGAGAAGTGCCGGTTATAGTCATTTCGAGAGAAGTCAAAGATATGGACAAACTCCTTGCCGACGCGCGTAACAGCGTAAAATCAAAGGCTCAACGTCCGGCCCGAATAATTGTCAGGGAGATCAGACATACCTCGTCGGGGAAAATAATCCGGGAACGGTTATAATCCGGACCTATAACTTGGATATTGCGATAGATTAGGCTGCATATTACTGGGTATCAGCCGAATTTCGAGATCTTTTTGAGCATCGCTTCATTAAGGATGCGGATACGGCGACCGTCGACGGTTATGATTTTCTCGTTGACGAAATTTGAGAGTGTGCGTATGGCATTGGATGTTGTCATATTCGACAAATTAGCCAAATCCTCTCTTGCCATATATATTCTCAATGTCGAGTTGTCATCCTCATATCCATAATTTTCCTTCAATACAATCAAAGCCTCGGCAAGCCGACCGCGTATATGTTTCTGCGTGAGATTGACAATCTTTGTATCCGAGCCTCCAAGATTGCGTGACAGTTCCTTGATGAAAAATAGCGCGAGATTGTTGTTATTCCGGATAAGATCCATGACAAGTTCCATCGGCACGGAACCTAAAGTCGACGCTTCAAATGCCCCGGCGCTTGACACGTAGGGTTCCTGCGCGAAAAATGCACGGTAACCGAAATATTGCACAGGGCGTATCAGGCGCAAAATCTGAACACGACCGCCCACACCTTCCTTGAACTTTTTCACCTTACCTTTCAACAGACACCATAGGTATTCGGGGGCTTCGCCCTCAGCATAAATAATCTGATTTTTTTTGAAATTGTGAATCTCAAAAGCATTAATTATACGATGCTTTTCCTCATTGGTTAAAATCGACCAAATTTCAGCCAAATCTTCACTGACAACTTTCTCGAGGGCGCTCTTGATCATGCTATAAGAATATGTTTTATAACACAAAATTAATAAAATTTTCAGTAAATCAATAATTTATTGATTCTTGCATGAGCTTTTGTTCTGTTTTTAACCAAATATTAAGACAATTAGACCAATTGCATGCCGTATCAAAACTTAATTAAATAGATTTGCCCGTTGACTTACGCTTAAAAAAAATTGCAGTTTAATTGCATATTAAAACAAATACAATTATCTTTGTGTTATAGAAACAAAGTCACAGAACATTGACATACCACATCAAAGTAGATTGGGAAACTCTTCAAATTATTATGAAATGCCGAGACAAGCTTAGTCGTCTAATGGCGGGCCCCAATTTCTGCAAAGGAATGCATTCATGCCAGGCGGATTACAAAGGACGGCGAGCTCTCAAATCCTGTCTATTCGGAGTTTCATCGCATCCTTTGATGTGGAATTTATAAAAAGACCGACATTATGGTATAATCCGTATGTCGGTCTTTTCCGTTATTATTTTTATAGGTATTTATGGCGACTTGCCTCCGGGGATAAGAATAATACCACGGGGGCAAGACGCCCCTGCTCACCTTAAATCAGCTTAATAGCGTATCGGCATTGGGTCCATGTACATTATTGTAATTCCTCCTTCAGGCATGAGAGGGTCGCATCAATTTTTAATGATGCTTCGTTCCACTCTGTCTCAGGCGTCGAATCGCTCATAATGCCGCCACCTCCCCAAAAACGACATCTACCCGGCTCGAACGCAAAACATCGTAGATTTACATGCGACAGGAACATTTCATCATCCTCTACAGCGATATAGCCGCCATAGCATTCACGGTCATGTGTCTCCACTTCACTAATCACATTCCTTGACCATTCCACAGGATAACCGCATATAGCCGGAGTAGGGTGCAGTGCTGCCAATATATTTTCAACCGGGATTCTCTCGCCTGAATTATTTATATTGGCTGAAATACGAGTAAGTAAATGCCTGATGTCACCTGTAGCCATTGTCTCGCGCCGCCCTATAGCCGGTATTATGCCGATAGATGCAAGCGTATCGGCTATGTATCTGACTACGTAAGAGTGTTCCCTTTGATTCTTATCATCCCAGTCTCCATCAATATCATATCGCCGCGTTCCCGCTAAAGCGACCGTGTGCAGTTCGCCCGATTTTTTGTCGATGTGCAAAAGTAGTTCCGGAGAGCATACACACCATGCACCTGTAGCAGGAGTATAATATACCGCACAAAAAGCATTCCGATATTTCCGGAACATTTTTTTCAAACTTTTCGCAATGAGCAAGTAGTCAAGACGTGAATCCGACAATATTTTCAGGCGCGATATTACGACTTTGCCCCGGGTGGTTTTCAGTAATGTGACGACACGGTTGACAGACGATTCATAATCAGCCCATGATGTCGATATACTTTGCACAGGGGCATGTCGACCGCATTGCGACGCGGCCACGTGCGATATATCAGCCCTGTCGAAAATTTCGACAGTATCTCCATTCCAGGCCGTTATGACAAACCTGCGGGATGAGACAATCGGAGAGACATTGTCGTCGACGATATAATTCAAAGCTACGTTGCCGGGCAAGGAATATGCCGCAAAGGTTATTTTCCTGTTCAGCAACGAGACCAAAGATGACACATCATCAGCCTGTTCTTCCATAATCACTATTGACAAACTTCCGCGATTAATTCAAACGGCAATGCGTCAACGATGCGGACATTATAGTAATGTCCGGGACATAAAGCCGTTTCTTTTTTTATCAGCACTTCGGGGTCTACTTCCGGTGAATCGAACTGAGTGCGGCCTATATAATAATCGTCATCTTCCCGGTCGACCACCACTTCAAAAACCTTGCCTATCTTTTCCTGTTGTATTTCGAGGGAGATTTCCTCCTGAATGCCCATAATCACGTCAAGGCGTTGCTGCTTCACTGACTCGGCGATTGTATCGGGCAAATTGCGTGCGGCGTAGGTATCATCTTCCTCGCAATAGGCAAACGCGCCCATACGTTCGAACCGCATTTCAGCCACGAAATCCTTTAGCTCTTCAAATTCCGCCTCTCCTTCTCCGGGGAACCCGACCATAAGAGTGGTGCGCAAGTGTATTCCGGGCACTTCCTCCCGTATGCGTCGTATAAGGGAACGGGTCTCGTCGGCAGATATGTGACGCCGCATATTATCGAGCACTTTGTCAGAAATATGCTGAAGTGCGATATCAAGGTATTTGCACACTTTCGGATTGTCACGCATTACCGGAAGGATGTCGTACGGGAAATCAGCCGGATAAGCATAGTGAAGGCGTATCCATTTTATTTTATCAACCTTACTGATTTCTGTCACAAGGGCGGCAAGGGATTTTTTACCGTAGACATCAAGTCCGTACGATGAAAGATCCTGAGCTATAATATTCAGCTCCGTCACTCCTTTTGCCGCTAAAGATTCTACTTCACAGACTATGTCATCAATTGTCCGGGATTTAAAACGTCCGGTTATCAACGGAATCGCGCAGAATGCGCAGAACCTGTTGCAGCCCTCGGCTATCTTGAGGTAGGCCGAGTGGGGTGGTGTAGAAAGCACACGGCGATAGTCGGCGCACGAGTTGCTGTCAGCGACCAAATCCGAGATGAGATTTACCCAGTCGAATTTCCCATACCACGCGTCAACCTCAGGAAGTTCGGAGGGGAGTTCCTTGCGGTAGCGCTCCGAAAGACAGCCCATGACAATAATTTTATCGACTGCCCCTTGCGATTTCAATGCGGCATATTCAAGTATCGTATTTATCGATTCCTCTTTTGCATCTCCGATAAACCCGCAAGTATTTATCACTACGACAGGGGATACCGTCTTACTATCCTCCGGATTATGCCGGGCGGCAATACCGTTGTCGGCAAACTGCTGCATCAGACGTTCGGAATCGACAAGATTTTTGGAACAACCGAGAGTGACTACGTCGACTTTTAGCCCGATGCCGCTTCCTTTATTTTGAGATTTTTTTGCCATGAGGAAATACTGATTAATCCCGCCGGGCGCTTATTTTACAGAATCACCGAAAAGCGACTGTACAAATTCTTTTTTGTCGAACACCTGAAGGTCGGTAATTCCTTCGCCCAAGCCTATATATTTCACCGGTATTTTAAATTGGTCGCTGATGCCGATGACCACCCCGCCTTTGGCCGTTCCGTCAAGTTTGGTGATGGCAAGCTGATTGACTTTTGTGGCGGCGACAAACTGACGCGCCTGTTCAAATGCATTCTGACCTGTCGAACCGTCAAGCACAAGAAGCACTTCATGCGGAGCGTCAGGCACGACCTTCTGCATTACGTTCTTTATCTTTGTCAGTTCGTCCATCAATCCTTTTTTGTTGTGCAGACGTCCTGCGGTATCGATAATGACAACATCGGCGTCATTGGCGACTGCCGACTGAAGGGTATCGTATGCCACAGCAGCAGGGTCAGCGCCGAGTTTCTGCTTTACGACAGGCACTCCGGCTCTTTCGCCCCAGATATCAAGTTGTTCGACGGCAGCAGCCCTGAACGTATCGGCGGCGCCAAGCATGACCTTGTTGCCGGCCGCTTTGAACTGATATGCCATTTTGCCGATAGTGGTAGTCTTGCCTACTCCGTTCACGCCTACCACCATTATGACATGCGGGTGGTGCGATTCGGGCACCTCGAAATCATCAAGCTGCTCCTCATTGTCATTTTCGGTAAGCATATCGGTAATCTCCTCGCACAGCAACCGGCTTAATTCGGCGGTACCGAGATATTTGTCTTTAGACACACGCTGCTGTATGCGGTCAAGGATTTTAAGTGTGGTTTCCACACCGACATCAGAAGTTATGAATACTTCTTCCAGATTGTCGAGTATCTCATCATCAATCTTCTGCTTCCCGGCAATGGCGCGGGTCAGTTTGCCGAAAAAGCCCTGTTTGGTTCGCTCCAGACCGTTGTCGAGCGTTTCCTTTTTTTCTTTTGAAAATAATTTCTTGAAAAATCCCATTATTTTTTTCAGTAATTAAAGTATGCAAAAATACAAAAATCCTTCGACATTACCAATTTGTCGAAGGATTTAGATTCAAAGCGATAAATCTTTGTACGGCTTATATGTGCGCCATACGATTGACGGACATATATCAATCAACCTGTATGACAAGGTATTTATATGTAGACCAGAACTTTTCGGGGTTTGTAATGTTGAGCACCTTCATTCCGTTGGCGTCATTGACAATCTGATATGAATCGGAAGGCTGGCTTGTGAGCACCTTTGCCTTCTTGGAATGCAGCGGCAGTGATGTCAGGCTACGCTGGTCGGCAGTCGTAAAATAGTTGCGCTGGAAATCCTCAGGCATAATTTTTGTTTTCTTCAGGAAGCCGGTCTCGATAATATCGTGAGCCTTGAGTTCGGACTTGCTGCCTATCACATAGTAGCAGGTATTGAGCTGGTTGGTCAGTTCTTCGTTCTTCTGCTCAACCACATTCTTTTCTTCAATGGTATTTGCTACAGTGGTGTTAAGCGAATCCACATCCTGAGTCAGCTGGTCGATATAAATATTAGCCGACGCGAGATCTTTACGGAGCGATTCTATAGTCGTCACCTGCGCGGCAATCTGGCTCTTAAGACTTGTGATAGCCTGACGCAAGTGGGCGTTATTGGCATTCGATTTGTTAAGACGGGCTTCAAGTTCAGCCAGACGCTGCCTGCGTTCGTTGAGCGTACGCTGAATATCGGCCATGTCATTTCTGATTTTGTCGCGACGGTCGGGCGTTTCCGATTGCAGATTTTCCGACGACAGGATGTTCTCGAGCATTTTTATCTGCTCCATGCCGTCGCCAAGCTCATTGATCAGCGACAGGAGGCTGTCCTGATTCGCAATAACCTGTTGTAGTGAATCACGTGTTTGCACCAACTGATCTACTGAAGTATCATCTGTCGATGCAACTTTTTTTTCATCGCCGCAAGCAGCCAGCAATACTATTGAAGCTGCAAAGACACCTAATTTCCCTAATTTTGTAGTATCCATAAAGTTCAAATTTGAGTTATTCCGAAGTATCGTCCGTGCGGTATTTGTTGCGGTGTACCCTGACAGTTTCATCCACCTTGCCGCCGACAACAACAACAATTTCGCCGCGTGGTTGGTTCGCTTTGAAGTACTCGTACAGTTCTGTAAGCGAGCCGTTAGCAGTAGTATTATGCATTTTTGAAATTTCGCGTGACACTGATGCCGGTCTGTCAGGGCCGCATACCTCTATAAGTTGCTCCAGTGTCTTGACAAGCCGGAGAGGCGACTCATACAGGATAAACGTGCGGTCATCGGCCGACAAGGCTTCAAGGCGTGCGCGCCGTCCCTTTTTCGGGGGCAGAAATCCCTCGAAACAAAATCTGTCGCAAGGCAATCCGGAATTGACCAGCGCAGGCACAAAAGCCGTAGCTCCGGGCAATGTCTCGACCTCGACTCCCGCACGCCGGCATTCACGCGCCAGCAAAAAGCCCGGATCGGAAATTCCCGGTGTGCCGGCATCAGATATCAGCGCCATGCATTCGCCACCCTTGAGGCGCTCCACTATAGGCTGTACAGTGTCATGTTCGTTATATTTATGATGGCTGACACAGGGCGTGACAATATCGAAAGCGGCAAGCAGCGGGGCGGATGTACGCGTATCTTCAGCCAATATCATGCCGGCATTTTTCAATACCTCGACAGCTCTCGGGGTCATGTCCCCCAGATTCCCGACGGGAGTAGGGACGATGTATAGCTTGCCTTTGTTACCTGACGGTTTCATAATCTTGATTCATTGGGCCGGTGACATTATTTCCCTAAAAAATATGCGGATATAACGGACATAAAATCCTTCACGTCGGGATTTTCCTTATCCCATTTCAATTTATTGTAAAAATAATCTTCGGCCTCAAAGGTCGAATTCATTTTCTCGACTTTCAGCAAAGTGTCGGCATAACTTTCCTGCGAATTTGAAAACAACTGCCGTCTGAATTTATAATTGTCATTGAGAGTGAACATCTTGCGAATGTCTCCACGGCTACTGAGGGCAAAAGCCGACCGATTGACATCTACGCCCATATCCTCTATCACGATATTCACCGGGGCCTCCGGCTCAACTGTAGCTTCGGATACGACGGCTCCGGCATGTTCAGGCAATCCTTCTTCACTGCATTCCTGCGGCAAAGAAGCGGCACCGACTGTATCGGCATTGCCATTGTCGAGCGAGGCCATATCCGCATCCTCTTCTTCCTCAAAGAGAGCGCTGTCGGCTACCGCGTCATCTGTCATCAATCCATCATTATCACAGGCGCATTCTGGCTCTTGGACAGCGGGCTCCGGGCTGTCACTATCAGCCGGGCAATTACGGGTTACCGTATTGTCATCTATATTTATATTTTCAGACGTCTTGTCTTCAATCACAGGTAAGTCAGCGGCAGGCTCCGTCACAGGAACAATGCGAGAGTTTTCCTTCACATGCTGTTCGGCCGCATGAAGCAGTTCCAACTTATATTGCCGACGAATTGCGGTCAGATCGTCATTGATTTCATCCATCTTTTCAAAAAGGCGTGTGAAAATCAAGTCGATTTTAAAATTATCGGTATTCTCCGAATTCAGCAGCATGAGAAGTCCTTCCAGCTCGAGAGCCTTGCTATATGCATTGGAAATTTCCATCATATTATTATTTAACCACGCAAACTTAACAATAATTTCGTTAACACGATTAATATTTCATGATTATTTGAACACGTAGAGCAGAAAACGCTGCATTTCCTTGCGTAAAGCGTCGCGTGAACAGAAAAAATTGTTGACTATCATGACTACCGCGTGGGTCGGTTTTCCGCTGCGGTCCAATTTATATCCGGCATAGCAATGCACTCCGTTCATCGAGCCGCTTTTCAGCACAAGTTTACCATCTAACGCTGTATTTTTAAGGAAATTTTTCACTGTCCCTTCCCGGCCCACTTTCGGGAAGAGGCTCACGTACGTATCGGCGTACGGGCTTTTTGCCATGTGCACAAGAACGTCAGCAATAAATTTCGGCGTCACTCTGTCAACGCGTGCCAGTCCCGAGCCGTCGGCTATCTTGATGAAATCAGTCGACACTCCGCAACTTTTCCAAAAAGCAAGTTCTTTCTTTATCGCAGCGTCCCGATTCTGACCGGGAGCAAGAGCCCTGAGCGTCGCCTCTGCCATCATATTGTCGGACTTGAACATCATGACGCGCAGCATGTCGGTATTGACGGGCGATTTGTATTTAAGCAGCGACGTCTCGATTTCGCACGATTCAATGATATTGTCCTCTACGACTATGCCTTCCTTAAGCAAGCGATTGCGGAGATTGTAGATAAATACCGTTGACGGCGAGTTCATGGTCGTCGTTATACAGAAATTTTTGTTCTCCACATTACGTCCGCTGACGATATAGAGATCGGAATTGACCCCGCGCTCAATGTCGGTTCCCGAGGCAGTCCGGTCGACAATCACATCGATATAAGGGACTTCGGGCACAGTAGTCAGGCTTTCTGTATATAATCTGAACGTATTGTTTTTATAATTGAAGCCGTAAAATCCGGCGCCATAGTCCCAGCCCGTGTCCTCAATGACCCATTGCGGGCATTGCCCAGTATCGGTGAACATGTCTTCGTCCACTATTATTTCACCCTTGATTACCGATATGCCTTTTGACTTGAGCGCACTGACTATCATATCGTCAAAGCCGTCCCTGTCGGTGAAATGGGAGCTTTCGACGGTCGGGTCGCCCGAAGCCTTTACCACAAGATTTCCGTACAGGACATTGCCCTGCACGTCGCCTTGCAGCACGACATCGGTATTGTACCTGAAATCAGCCTTCAAAAGATTTAATGCCGTGGCCGATGTGACCGATTTAAGTATCGATGCCGGAATCATGGCCTTGTCGATATTCTCCTTCTCGACAGCCTGCCCTGTGGATATGTCGGTGACGTATACGCCGATTGTCGCGGCGTCGCGTCCGTAGAAATTAAGCCGTTCGGCCCGCGACACTATCGTCGAGACCGAAAGCAATGCCATAACTGTAACTTTATATATGGTTTTCTTCATTGTACGGATTATTTGATTTTGGAATAAAACGACGTCAGAATGCAGGCAGTTCGTTTTTTCAATAACAAATATACTACAAACTTTGCTGCCGGCCATGCATCATGCAAAAATATTGACCGACATGGCGCCGCAACCAAAAAAAAATATTAACTTTGCATGAATATACGACAATTCATGCACCGGAAATGGCCAATCGTACACGCGAAAAACTTATAGATGTAGCCCGGCACCTTTTTGCAAGAAAAGGTATCGAGAACACTACTATGGTAGATATAGCCAACGCGTCGGAAAAAGGACGGCGTACTGTCTATACCTATTTCAAAAGCAAAAGCGCCATTTACGATGCGGTGATCGAATCGGAAAGCGAACACATGGTGGAGCGCCTGCGCAAGGTATATTCGCTTGATTTACCGCCTGTAGAAAAGTTAAGACAGTTTGTGGTCATACGTTTCGAGATACTGAAAATGATATCCGACAGTACCGCGCCTTCCGAGTCGTTACGCTCGCTTTTCACCTCCAACAGCAAGCGGTATGAAAAGATAACACAGTTGGCGCTCGAGAAGGAGAAAATCATGCTCAACAGCATTTTGCGCCAGTGCATGGACAACCCCGACATCGACCGGCGTCAGCTCGCACGTCTTAAAGTGGTGATGCCGCTGTTGCAGCAGGGTATTGACATCTCGTTCATGCGCAACAATTACCGCGACCTCGGGGTCGACGAGGCATCGTTTTCCAACGTCGTGGCCGACTTCATACTCAACGGCCTGCGCAAACCGACCGCAGGTAACAGTCCAAGTCCGAATTAATTATTTATCCATAATAACATAAATTCATCTTACACATGAAATTACTCGAAGGAAAAACAGCATTAATCACCGGCGCCGCACGCGGCATCGGCAAGGCACTTGCGATAAAATTCGCTCAGGAAGGCGCCAACATCGCTTTCACCGACCTCGTAATCGACGAAAACGGTAAAGCCACCGAAGAAGAAATCGCAGCATTGGGTGTGAAAGCAAAAGGATATGCATCCAACGCCGCCGACTTCAACCAGACCAAAGAGGTAGTAGCAGAGATACACAAGGACTTCGGCCGCATCGACATTCTCGTCAACAACGCCGGCATCACCAAGGACGGCCTGATGATGCGCATGTCGGAGGCCCAATGGGACGCCGTCATCGCAGTCAACCTCAAGAGCGCATTCAACTTCATCAACGCCGTGCTCCCCATCATGCTTCGCCAGCGTGGCGGCTCGATCATCAACATGGCATCGGTTGTAGGCGTACACGGCAACGCAGGCCAAAGCAACTATGCAGCCTCTAAGGCCGGCCTTATCGCCCTCGCCAAGAGTATCGCACAGGAGGTGGGTTCACGCGGTATCCGCGCCAACGCCATCGCTCCGGGCTTCATCGAGACAGCCATGACAGCAGCTCTTCCCGACGATGTACGCGCCGAGTGGGTCAAGAAAATTCCCCTGCGCCGCGGCGGCCAGACCGACGACATCGCCAACGTAGCCACGTTCCTCGCATCCGACATGTCGAGCTACGTCACAGGCCAGGTTATCCAGGTCGACGGCGGCATGAACATGTAAAAACCGTACAATAGAAAATTTTCTCCTGTTCATTTGTGCACTTGTTTTATTTAACAAGAGTACAACTGAACAGGAGTTTTTTTGTGCGCCCCTACAAATCAACCGGAGTATGATAGATAAATTTCGCCTGTTCAACTGTGCTAATGTTTATTTTGAGGGCGGGAGTTTTTTACGTTTTTGATTTATTAGCATTATAATTAATGAGGAACAAAGTTTTTTGCGTATTTTTGTAGATAAATTTAATTATTGAATATTAATGTTGGAATATAATACGCAACTGAAACGTCTTGTGCTGCCTGAGTATGGACGCAACATACAGAAGATGGTGGACCACTGTCTTACGATAGAGGACCGCGACGAGCGCACCCGCTGCGCTTATTCAGTCATCACCGCGATGAGCAATCTGATGCAGCTCCAGAAAAACAACGACGCGCTCCACAAGCTATGGGACCATCTCGCCATAATGTCGGATTTCCGGCTCGACATAGACTATCCGACCGAGATAATACGCCCGGAAAGCCTAAATACCACTCCCGAGCCGCTCCATTATCAGGACCGCGACTTCGGCTACCGCCACTATGGGAAATATCTGGAGAGCATGATCCGTCATGCCGCCGAATATCCCGAGGGTGAGGAGCGCGATGCCCTGATAATGCTTATCGCCAACCACATGAAGAAGTCGATGCTTGCCGTGAATCCCGACGGGGTAGAGGACGAGCGAATATTCCGCGACCTGGCCGAAATGTCGCACGGCGCGATACGGCTTAATCCGGAGACGACAAAGCTGCACCAGTTTCAGGAGGCTCCGGTAGCCACAACCGGCAAAAAGAAGAAAAAGAAAAAATAACGACTGCACCCCTTTCGACGGGAAATGTATCGTATAGGACTACAAAACCTGTAATTATTGGAAATATGCTACATTATGTTGTAGGGATGCACCCCGGTGCATCCGCCAAGTAGTTGATAACCAATTTTTGCTTTCGGCTGTTCCGGGGAGCAGCTCTACAACATGCAGCCACCAATATCAGTTAATTATGATTACTGAAGGAGAAATAACCGAAATAGGGCGTTTCAATCAGCCCCACGGCATCAAAGGGGAGATAAACGCCATAATATCCGATGGGGTAGAACTTGATGACTTGAGTTGTATCGTATTGGATATCGACGGCATTTTTGTGCCCTTTTTCATTTCGGGAGTGAGACAACGCGGGGCTCAGTCCTATCTCGTGACAGTCGACGGCATTGACAACGAGCGGAAAGCCATGTCAATCGCCAATAAGACGATATATGCCTTATCGGAAGAAGTCGCGGAGGAGGACAGCGATGACGAAGACGGGTTTTACGCCGAGGATTTTATAGGATTCGGAATATCAACTGACGACGGAGCATTGAACGGAACTATTACAGATGTCGACGATTCCACCGAAAACGTGCTTTTCATCGTGACCGCCGACAACGGCAAGACGCATCTCATACCTGTGGCGGAAGAACTGATTACAGAGATTGACACCGATGCACGTCATATCACTGTCGAACTTCCTTCAGGACTGCTGGAAATATAAATTATAATATAAACTGACAAATACGACAGACATAATGGAGATATACGACGAGAATAAAGCTGTTGAATATATCAACAATGCGCTCAAAGAAAAAGGCAGCCACGCTTATCCTGACGACGAGATTCTCAATGTCATAGACATGATATGGGATTATTATGAGGAAAACGGACTGCTTGAAATCGATGATGACTTTGAAGCGGATGACGATGAGGACATATCGGGGGAACTGTGCGACTACATAACGCGCATGCTGAAAAAAGACCGGCATGCGCAAATTAAGGCTGAGGACATTCCTGTAATCGTTGAAGCGGAAATCGCGTATGAGGACTCAGTGTTATAGACATAAACATACCAGTATGAGACGCTTTATCTTATCTATTGCGGCAGCCGTGGCAATGGCCGGTGCAGTATCCGCACAGTCATCGCTTATTGAGCAGGAAGCGGCCGAAAATGCCGTGCAGGAATTCGACAACGAACTGAGGTCGCCAATGGTAGGGCCTAAACTGCGCTCCTACGTCCGCGCATATATGAAATCCATCGCCGAAAATCTATACCGCGAAGGCTATGACGTAGAAACGATGCGCGAAGGGGAAGTAGTCATCGCAGTCATACCTACCGATGAGTTGTTCGCCCCCAATGACACCGTGCTGATGCCCGCGGCAAATAAACGGCTTGAGCATTTCAAGCAGTATGCCGTGCCCGACGACCGCTTCAAAATCGTAATTGCCGTACACTCCGACGATACAGGTTCGGAGGAGTATCTTTACGACCTTACCGAGCGCCGTACGGTGGCGGTCCTTGATTATCTTGAATCGGTCGGTTTCAATCCCGACAATATAGTGGGATTTCCCAAAGGAAACAGCTCTCCGGTTGCCGAATCGACCTCGCGCGCCAACCGTGCGAAAAACCGCCGGCTCGAAATTTTCATAGTGCCTTCGCAAGAATTGCTGGCACAGGCGAGACAATCGGGGAAAAAATAATCCGACAACAAGATGGCCGCAAGTGAAGCAAGTTTTAGAATCACTTGTTGGCCAACAAAATAATTATTAGTAAATTTGCACCTCCAATCAAAGAATATTAAACACCAATCATAATGGCAAAGGAATTAAAAAACTTGACCAAAAGAAGCGAAAATTATTCGCAATGGTACAATGAACTTGTTGTTAAAGCAGATCTGGCTGAGCCGTCGGCGGTGAGAGGCTGTATGGTCATCAAGCCCTACGGTTATGCCATCTGGGAAAAGATGCAGCAGACACTTGATAAAATGTTCAAGGAAACCGGAGTGCAAAACGCGTATTTCCCGCTCCTGATACCAAAATCGTATCTCTGCCGCGAGGCCGAACATGTGGAAGGTTTTGCCAAAGAATGTGCGGTAGTGACGCATTACCGTCTGAAGAACGACCCCAACGGCAACGGCGTCATCGTCGACCCCGAAGCCCGTCTGGAAGAGGAACTCATCGTGCGTCCTACTTCCGAAACCATAATCTGGGGTACGTACAAAAACTGGATACATTCATACCGTGACCTGCCTATACTTTGCAACCAGTGGGCCAACGTGATGCGCTGGGAGATGCGTACACGCATGTTCCTCCGCACGGCCGAGTTCCTGTGGCAGGAAGGGCATTGCGCACATGAGACAGCTGAAGAATCGGAAGCACGCACCGTGCAGATGATCAATCTTTATGCCGAATTTGCCGAAAAATTCATGGCAATGCCGGTAATCAAAGGCGTCAAGACCGCCAACGAACGTTTCGCCGGCGCGCTCAACACCTACACAATCGAGGCAATGATGCAGGACGGCAAGGCGCTTCAGTCGGGGACATCACACAACCTCGGACAGAATTTCGCCAAGGCATTTGACGTCACATTCGTCAACAAGGACAACAAGCCCGAATATGTATGGGCAAATTCATGGGGAGTCTCAACCCGTCTGATGGGCGCACTGATTATGTCGCACTCCGACGACAACGGCCTCGTGCTTCCTCCACATCTCGCGCCGATACAGGTGGTCATCGTGCCTATATATAAAAATTCGGAGCAGCTTGCCGAAATCACGAAAGCTGTGCTTCCGATTGTCGACGAACTGCGTTCGAAAGGCATAAGCGTGAAATATGACGACGCAGAAAACCGTCGTCCCGGATTTAAATTCGCCGACTATGAGCTTAAGGGTATCCCTGTACGTCTAGCTATCGGAGCACGTGACCTCGAAGAGGGCACTGTAGAAGTGATGCGCCGCGACACTCTTGAAAAAGAGACGTTGCCGTTTGCCGGAATTGCCACGGAAGTAGCATCCCTTCTTGAAAAAATACAGGACAATATATATCAGAAAGCATTGGCTCATCGCGAGAGCATGACCCGTACGGTCGACACCTACGAGGAATTCAAGGTGGAGATTGAAAAAGGCGGATTCATCCTCGCACACTGGGACGGCACGACAGAGACCGAGGAGAAAGTCAAGGAGGAGACAAAAGCCACTATCAGATGCATACCCCTTGACGGCGACAAGACTCCCGGCGTATGTATGGTGACCGGTCGCCCATCGGCCCAGCGTGTAATATTTGCACGTAATTATTAAAACAGTTACTTAACGATTTGGATTGCATTCCATCAATTATCATATCCTGTCAGGAAATATCTTGAGGTATGATTATAAACCTTTAATAGTTGTCGGGTGTTAAATCCTCGACAACTATTTTTATGACAAGTTTTCATCATATTCCACAATCACAATATACAAATGAAACCGTCAGCAGCCTCAGTCATCGAAATTTCACGTGCCGATTCATCCACACGATTGTCGCTCCCGTATGCCGACCACGGCATCCAGGCTGGATTTCCATCGCCCGCACAGGACTACATATCGGAAACGATTGACCTCAACATGGAAGTGGTACGTCACCCAGCTGCCACTTTCTACGGGCGCGTAAACGGTGATTCGATGATTGACGAGGGGATAGATGACGGCGACCTTATAGTAATAGACCGTGCCATCGAGCCGGCTGACGGCGACCTTGCGGTTTGCTGCGTGGACGGTGAGTTCACTCTAAAACGTATAAAAATCGAGCCCGACCGAGTATGGCTCATCCCTGCGAATGAGACTTTCGACCCTATAATGATAACCGCCGACAACCGGTTTGAGATATGGGGAGTGGTTACGTACGTAATCAAAAGGAAATATCGTCGCCGTTAACCGGACTTCCCCCCCGATAAACGACATATACGCCCATAGTATGATTGAAATATAAACGACCCATAACCGATGATTGGATTGATTGACTGCAATAACTTTTTTGTCTCATGCGAGCGTCTTTTCCGGCCTGACCTGGCCGGGAAGCCGGTTGTCGTGATGTCGAATAACGACGGTTGTGCAGTAGCGATGTCCAATGAGGCTAAAGCATTGGGCATAAAAAGGGGACTGCCGATATACCAGCTCCGGCAAATCATAAACAGATACAATGTGGCCACCATATCGGGCAATCACCGTATGTACGGGAATATTTCATCACGAGTGATGGCGACCATCGGATCAATTGTACCCGAAATGGATATATATTCTATCGACGAGGCTTTCATTGATATGTCGCTTTGGGAAGGGAAAGCGCTTGACGAGACCGGACATAAGATTGTGTCCAAAGTACGGCGCGATGTCGGCATACCGACTTCGCTCGGAATAGCTCCGACCAAGACTCTTGCCAAGATTGCCGCCCGATTTGCAAAAAAATATCCCGGTTACCGTGGAGTGTGCATTATCGACAATGATGATAAACGCCGTAAGGCGCTGGCGTTGACCGGAATCGATGAAGTATGGGGTATAGCCCGTAGACTTGGGAAAAGGTTGCGTCAGTATAATATAAATACGGCTCTCGATTTTGCCGAATTGCCGTTACCGGAAGTGCGTAAGATTATAAATGTCATGGGAGAGCGCAGTTGGCGCGAGCTAAATGGCGAGCCGTGCATTGACCATGAGACGGCCGAACCGCTCAACAAGCAGATCTGCACATCGCGCAGTTACAAAAAATCCATTGACGACCCCGAACTGCTTAAGGAAGCTGTCGCAGATTATAGCGCCAAAGTAGCACGCCGCCTAAGGGAACAGGGAGGCTGTGCGAAGTCGGTAACCGTATTCATTCAGACAAATTCATTCCGTCCCGAACTGCCGCAACATTTCGGGAGCACAACAATACAGCTCGACGAGGCTACCGACGATACTTTGGCCATAACATCGGCAGCCGTCAGAGCGGTTGATTCACTGTTCCGCCCCGGATATGCCTACCGCAGAGCCGGCGTGACGGTCAATGAGATTGTGAACCATAATGCGGTACAGCAAAATCTGTTTTCCGTACCGGGCCGGCGCGAAAAGCGTCAGCGTCTTATGACGGTAATAGACTCGATAAACGCCGGTGAGGACACGCGTGGCATGGTACGCAGCGCATCATCCGTCCCGGGTGGTAATTGCGGCAAAAAAGACCGTGAGAAAGAGAATATACCGGAGAAAAATGCCTTGTTGCGCATACTGTATTCTTTGATAATGATATGGTGCGCATCATCGTTATCGGGTGTTACACCTTCAGTCAGTGCCGTTCCCGACACGCTTGCCAAAGTGGTCAACCTCGAGGAAGTAACCGTGAAGCCGGGAAAAGAGCACTATTCGAAGAAAAATAATCCGGCAGTAGATTTCGTAGGCCGCATACGGGAGAATGCCGAGTTAGGCGACCCCTTGCGCAAGGACAATTATAATTTCGAGCGCTACGAACGTATCACGATAGCTCTCAACGACATCGCCGATTCCATCGGAACAGACGGCGGCCTGTTGAAAAAATTCCAGTTTCTCAACGAGTATGTCGACACTTCAGAAGTCACAAAAAAACCGATTCTGCCTTTGAGCATAAAAGAGAAGGTTTCCAATATCTACAACCGTAAGAATCCCCGTGCCACGAGAGAGTTTATAACGGGACTGCGCCGCAAAGGGCTTGATGACATATCAAATCAGGAGGCCATACAGACCGTACTCGAGGATTTTTTCCGTGAAATCAACTTATATGACAACGACATAACATTGCTCACTAACCGCTTTGTCAGTCCGCTGTCAAAAATCGGGCCTGATTTCTACAAATACTATCTCTCCGACACAATCGTAGTCAATAACGACAGTTGTGCCATAGTGAGTTTTGTGCCGCGCAACAATGCGACTTTCGGATTTGTAGGACGTCTTACCGTCGCTCTTCACGACCCGACTATGTTCATACGCCATGCGTCAATGACATTATCGCCGAAGGCCAATGTCAACTTCGTCAAATCACTGCATATCGACCAGACGTTCGAGCGTCTTGATGACGGCACACGGCTCAAGACGTCCGACGTACTCACCGTGGAATTTGAAGTAATCCCGAATACACAGGGGCTATATGCCCAGAAATATACGACATACAGGAACCATAATTTCGATAAATCCGACCGCCCGGAACTATATGACCGACTCGGCACTACGTATGCCTCCGCCGATGCATTCCTTAAAGATGACACATTCTGGGAGGAGCGCCGCGGAAGCGGCACGAGTGTTTCCGAGCGTGAAATCGGATCGATGATTGCCGACCTGCGCTCAGTGTCAATCTATAAATGGGTGGAACGTGCAATCGGAATACTTGTATCGGGATATGTGCCGTTGGGCAAAAGCGACAAAGTGGAATTCGGTCCTGTAAATACATTGGTCAGTTTCAATGATGTGGAGGGTACACGTTTCCGTATCGGCGGCGTAACGACCGCCAACCTCAGCAAACACTGGTTCAGCAGGGGATACGTGGCTTACGGAACCAAAGACCACAAATGGAAATACTCCGGCGAGATTGAATATTCGTTCAACGAAAAGAAACGTCATGCACGTGAATTTCCGGTACACTCCATACGATTGAGACACAAGTATGACACCGACGCAGTAGGGCAGGACTACGAATTTACAAATCCGGACAATATATTCCTGTCACTGAAGCGCATGAAGGACACGCTTATGATATATCAGCGGTCGACAGCGCTTGAATATACTCTTGAACTTGACAACAATTTTTCAGTCAGTGCGTCGGCATCCCATATCCGGCAGGAAGCTACACGCTACATCCCGTTCCGTTTCAGCGACGGAAGCATGTTGAGCCATCTGGATTTCACGCCGTTTACACTGACCCTGCGATACGCTCCGGGTGAAAAATTCATGCAGACCAAAAGCCACCGCATCCCGGTCAATCTCGATGCGCCGGTTTTCCAGATTTCTCACACGTATGCTCCCGGAGGAAAATTCGGAGGCAGCAAATATACGGTCAACAAAACCGAAATGAGTTTCCAAAAACGGTTCTGGCTCTCGGCATTCGGATATATCGACGCGATAGTAAAGGGAGGCCATGTATGGAGCACGTCGCCCTTTACGGCTCTGCTTATACCTAACGCCAACCTCTCCTATACCATACAGCCGGAAAGTTTCGCGCTTATGTCACCTATGGAATTCATTACCGACTCATACGCTGTATTCGATATGACATACTGGGCGAACGGTGCAATATTCAATTACATACCATATCTGAAGAAGCTGAAGTTGCGTGAAGTATTCGCATTCCGTGGCGTATGGGGACATCTCAGTGATAAAAACAATCCGCGACACAACAGATGGTTGCCACAGTTTCCGATTGAAGCCAACCCGGTGAAGATGACATCGACCCCTTATATGGAAATATCCGCCGGCATAGACAATATATTCCGTGTGCTCCGCGTAGATTATGTATGGAGACTGTCATACCGCAACACCCCGGGCGTCGACAAAAGCGGATTACGCATTGCCCTTCATTTTACTTTTTGAGAATCATTGCAGATGGCGCGGCTTCAATATGCTGTTTTGTTAAAAAGGGGAACATTATGCCACTCAGTAACAAAAAAAAACTAATAATTACTTGAAATCGACACGCCAAAAGATTATCTTTGTAAATAATTTCGCAAGACAATAAAGCACGTTTCTCAACAAGCATAAATAGCATGGCTGCCAATAAAATAGTATCCAACTTTATACTTCTCCCATTATCAAAGCTTTATGGGCTCGGAGTGGGTATAAGGAATATTATGTTCAAATGGCACATACTTAAACAGCGGAAATTTGACGTGCCTGTAATTGTAGTGGGGAACATCGCTGCCGGCGGCACGGGTAAAACGCCGCATACCGAATACGTAATCAATCTCCTGAAATACAACTACCACATCGGAGTGATTAGCCGGGGCTACAAACGTAAGACCAAAGGATTTGTTCTGGCCACTTCCCGTTCCACACCCTTGGATCTCGGTGACGAGCCTTATCAGATTTTCCAGAAATTTGGCCGTGAAGTATCGGTGGCTGTATGTGAGAACCGGTGCGAGGGGATAGATGAACTGCTGCGTATTGACCCGGAAATCAATCTAATAGTGCTTGACGACGCATTCCAGCACCGATATGTAAAGCCGACCGTTTCCATAGTCCTGACGGAATTCAACCGGCCCATATTCATGGATAAATTGCTGCCGCTGGGCCGTCTGAGGGAATCGCCCAAATCAATCTATCGCGCAGATTTTGTAGTGATAACCAAATGTCCTGAGCGGATAAAACCGCTGGAATACAGGATTTTTGACAACAATCTGGAGTTGTGCCCCTATCAGAAACTGTTCTTCTCGCGGTATACATATCCGTCCCTTAAACCGGTATTCCCCGAACAGGCCATCAATATCCCTACATTGCAATGGATGGACCAGAACGATGCCGTGCTTGTAGTATCGGGTATCGCCAATCCGAAACCGCTTGTCAAGATGATTAAACGCAATCCGCCGAGAGTAAAGATAAAGATATTCCCTGACCATCATAATTTCACCCGCAAGGACATACAGGAAATAGAACGCCGCTTTAATGAGATGGAAGGGAACTACAAGATTATCCTTACTACGGAAAAAGACGCCGTCAGGCTTGCCAATAATCCGTACTTCCCACAACATCTGAAACCGGCAATCTTCTATCAGCCTATTGTCGTGGAATTCGACAATATACGCCCGGAGAAATTCGATTATGAATTGAAGAAGATAATTTCGGAGAAGCTCCAGAGCCGATAGATGAGGCTTGTCATTCATGCGGATTGTTCACAATATTGTCGGTATATCGCAAAACATTACTCTACACATTAACGTTTTAACTATATCATTAATTCACTTTTTTAAGAATAACCATGATAGAACAGATTAATCAGACTGCGAACTATCTTCGCACACGCGTGGCCGACATGCCCCGCATCGCCATAATTCTCGGCACCGGATTAGGTGGCCTGCGTAATCACATCGAAGACCAGGTGATAATCCCATATACCGAAATCCCGAATTTCCCCGTATCTACAGTCGAAGGCCACAGCGGTAACCTGATAATCGGCTCGCTCGGAGGCAAACGCGTAATCGCCATGCAGGGCCGGTTCCATTATTATGAAGGGTACGACATGAAGCAGGTGACATTTCCCGTAAGAGTGTTCAAGGCTCTCGGAGTAGAGACACTGTTTGTATCCAATGCTGCCGGAGGCATGAACAAAGAATTTCAGGTAGGAAGTATCATGACGATTACGGACCATATCAACCTCTTCCCCGAAAATCCGTTACGCGGCAAGAATTACAATGAACTCGGTCCGAGATTTCCCGCTATGACCGAAGCCTACAGCCACCGTCTAATCAAGCTGGCCGATGATATTGCCGCCGAAAAAGATATACCGCTAATGCACGGCGTATATGTAGGTACTCCCGGTCCGACATTCGAGACACCGGCCGAATATGAATATTTCCGTATCATAGGAGGCGACGCTGTAGGCATGTCGACAATTCCCGAAGTTATTGTGGCCAACCATGCCGGAATGGAAGTCTACGGCATATCGGTAATAACCGACCTCGGTGGAAAGGACATCACTGAAGTTCCGTCGCACGAAGAAGTGCAGCTTGCCGCCCAGAAAGCCGAACCAAAAATGGTAGAGCTTATCAAAGGCATCATCGAGAAATTATAATCATTCCGGCATCCGCCGAATAATCATGACCTGACAGGAAAGCGCTCAAACGCTTTCCTGTTATTAAATTAGCATATTATGGAAGAAAAGCAGACTGAAATATCCACATTGGGTGAATTCGGATTAATCGACCATCTGACAAAAGGAATTGAGATAAAGAACACATCGACTATAAAAGGTATAGGGGATGATTGCGCGGTATTGGATTATAAAGATACCGAAGTACTTGTCAGCACAGATTTACTGATTGAGGGAGTTCATTTTGATTTGACATACGTGCCGCTTAAGCATCTTGGCTATAAGTCAGCTGTAGTAAATTTCTCCGATCTCTATGCCATGAATGCAATACCGAGGCAGATCACCGTATCGCTCGGCATTTCCAAACGATTCACCGTAGAACACCTTGAAGCGCTGTATTCAGGTATCAGACTTGCTTGTGAAATATACGGTGTAGACCTTGTGGGGGGAGATACGACTACCTCACGTTCGGGCCTGGTCATATCAATTACATGCATCGGTGACGCCCCTAAAGGCAAAATCGTATATCGCGACGGCGCGCGTGACACCGATCTTATCTGCGTATCCGGTGATTTAGGAGCCGCATATATGGGGCTGCAGCTTCTTGAAAGAGAAAAAGTCGCATCGGCCGGACAAAAAGATTTTATCCCGGCATTTCAGGGCAAGGAATATCTCATTGAACGCCAGCTCAAACCGGAAGCCAGAAAAGACATTATCGAGGAACTTGCAAAAGCTGACATACTGCCTACCGCAATGATGGATATATCCGACGGACTGTCATCTGAGCTTCTTCACATCTGCAAAGCATCAGGCACCGGTTGCCGGGTATATGAGGACAGGATACCTATAGACTACCAGACTGCAATCATGGCGGAAGAACTAAACATGAACCTTGTCACGGCAGCCATGAACGGGGGAGAGGATTATGAACTCCTGTTCACCGTACCTCTCCACTGCCACGAAAAGATAAAAACGCTTCCGGGCATAAAGGTGATAGGTCATATCACAGATCAATCGCTCGGCTGCGCTATGATAACACGTGACGGCACGGAAATACCTATCACAGCCCAAGGCTGGAATCCATTGAAATAGGGGAGTCCTGTATCATATAAGTTGCAAAACTGCGAAACTCCGGATAACGGAGGATGGACACACGCTCTGTCGGTACGAAAAGCACGTGTTGATTATCAGCACATCATCGGACGTGCAGACCGTGCGTTCCCACTTTTTGTGAGTTATGCAACTACCATCAAATCATCATATTGTACATAAAGACAATATCCGGAGGAAATTTTGCCAGCTACTTAATTATTAAAAATGCTAAAAATTCCGATGAAATGTTGTACCTTTGCACAGTAAATTAATAGTACATTTAAAGACTCATGATTAATCGCATTCTAATCCGCATTAAGGTTATACAAATGCTATACAGCTTTATGCTGACCCGTAGCGATTTCCGCATACAGGAGGCTCCGTCAAAGAAAACCCGCGACAGCAAATTCGCCTACGCCATGTATCTTGACACTTTACTGCTGATACTGAAGCTATCCGGACGCAAGATTTCACCTAAAGACGTAATCCCAAATCCTCCCGCAGCACAGCTTATGCCTGCAATTCACACTGCAAAAATGATATCCTCGTTGGCTTCAAACTCCGAATTGCAGGAACTTTCATTAAAATATAACCGCGATTTATCACAATACACCGATTGCATAAACTATCTTCTTGACGAAATCAGTGATTCGTCGGCAGCCAAGGATTACTCAAAAAAGCGCAAGAAAACTCTCGGCGAAGATGTCGATTTCTGGATACTCATGCTGGAGTCCATCTTGCTTAAAGATGAAAAATTCATTGAAGCGGCACGCCGTAATGATGATTTTACCATCGCAGGATTTGAGAGCGGCATACAGATGGCCATTGACACATTGCGCAATTTCTATGATGTGAAGTCAGCCATCGTCAACTCCCGCAGAAGCCTGCAGGAATCGCTTGAGCAAGCCTATAAACTGTATGCCGGACTTTTACTTTTGCCAAAAGATATAACCCGCCTGCGTGAGGAGCAGATTGAGACGGCCAAAGACAAATATCTGCCCACGGCCGACGATCTTAATCCCAATCTTAAGTTCATAGACAACAAACTTATATGCGCGATATGCGAGTCGGAATCTCTCAACGCCTATCTCAAAGAGAATCCATTCACGTGGGACAACGATTATTATCTCGTAAAAGAACTTCTTGACAACATTCTCAAAAGCGATATATACAGCAATTATATGTCGAAAAAAGGATCGGACTTCCAGAATGACTGCGAATTCTGGCGCAATCTGTTCAAGGATATAATATTGCCGTCAGACGCTCTGGCGGAAGCTCTTGAAAGCCATTCGGTATATTGGAACGATGACATCAGTATCGTCGGCACTTTCGTGTTAAAGACATTGCGGCGCATGGCCACGGACGACAGCCATAAACTGGAACTCATGCCGATGTTCAAGGATGAAGAAGATGCGGTATTCGGCGAAACATTATTTGTCAACGCGATAAACAATGCCGACTATTACCGTGAACTGATTGACAAGTTTATCAACGAGTCACAATGGGATACCGAGCGTATAGCTCTGATGGACATTGTCATACTAACAGCGGCCATCACCGAGATTCTCAACTTCCCGGCAATACCCGTGCCGGTGACCCTCAATGAATACATCGAAATCGCCAACTATTACAGTTCACCCCGAAGCGGTCAGTTCGTCAACGGTGTTCTTTTCTCGGTAATCAATTATCTCCGTGAGAACAATCAGTTGCAAAAATCTTTTGAGAATAAAAAATAATTCCATATTGCCATATTCAAATAAATAACTATCTTTGTAAAAAACAATTAAATCACATAATACAATGCAAACATCATTTATCTCATTTGCCGCCCAGACAGAAAATGCCGTAGGCAGCCAAAATCAGGCTTCGGCTCAAACTACAACAGCCGACAGCGGCGCTAAAAGCGGTTCAAATGCTCCCGGTGGAGCGAGCAATTATAGCGGCCTCATCATGATTGTAGTGCTTATCGCCGTATTTTATTTCTTGCTTATCCGTCCCCAGCAGAAAAAACAGAAAGAAATGCGCAAATTCCGCGAAGCCCTCAAAGAAGGTGACCATGTTGTGACCGCCGGCGGTATTTACGGAAAAATCACCGGTGTGAAAGACACTACTTTCATCATCAATATAGGCGATGGCGTGAATATCAAGATAGACAAGGGATCTGTATATCCTTCTGCTGCCGATACTCAGGCAGCTCAGGCAAAATAAAATCCCGAGGGAAGTCAACAAGTACATACAAGGGGTGCTCATTTAGAAGAGTGCCCCTTGTCTGAATTATAAGCTACACATTCCTTTATTTAGCGTATTATCATCATGAACATAAAAGCGTTACTGTCAAAAATAAAACAGAAAGCGACCTCCGGAAGAGGACGCTCAATATTTACATTTTTGATATTCCTGCTTATTTCCACAATATTCTGGTTCATGATGACTCTTAACGAGACAATACAACGCGATTACCGATTGCCGATAGAGATTGCGGAAATACCCGCCGGCACTACCTTCATAACCAGTCCTCCGCAATATATCGACGTCAGCGTCAAGGACAAAGGGCGTGCATTGATAAAATATGACTGGGGAAATCCGCCCAAGGTCAGGATAAGATACCGGGATTTCATAAAAAAAGGTGACAGTCGCATTGTCATCAATCAGGAAATGCTCAACAACAATATACGAAATTCCTTCGGCTCCGGATGTGAAATACTGTCAATACGTCCGGATTCCATCAATCTTATTACCACTATGCGCCCCGGCGACAGGCTGCCGATATTCTTCGATATTTCGACAGCTACCGAACCGCAATACATAGCTTACGGCGCGATAGAGTGTAAATATGACAGCGTTACGGTATACTCACTCAACGGCATACCCTCGTCGATGCTAAACGTGTCGACCGAACACATCTCACTGCGCAACCTTACCGACACAACAACCGTTGAAATCCCCTTGCAATCTCCTCCGGGCACACGTGTCGAGCCCTCCACGGTATCAGTGACAATCCCGGTGGAACCACTCGTGGCAAAAAAACGAATTCTTCCCATACAGATAATAAATGCTCCGAAAAATGCATCGGTTCATATATTCCCTGCAAATATTGAGTTGAGTTATCTCGTGCCGATGAGCATGTTCAAGAATGACGCAGCTACTCCAGTCGCTGTAATTGATTACCGTGCTATTGATTTCAATTCCACATCTGCAAAAGTAAATATAACTCAAATTCCCGATTACTACCATAATATTGACTGTAGTCCTGCCGAGGTAGAATATCTTATTGAACATCCGTCACATGATATGACAGATATCGGGAACTGAAATGCCAAAACATCATTAAGAAAGAATTATGCTTGTTGCGATAAGTGGGGGTATAGGTTCGGGGAAAAGCGTTGTTGCACGCATATTACGCTCTCTTGGCTATGAAGTATATGACTGTGACAGCTGCGCCCGTCAACTGATTGACAATAGCCCGGAAATTAAAAACGAAATAGTGGAATGCATCGGTCAATGCTGCATATCCGAAAACGGCTGTCTTGACCGAAAGACTGTCGGGGAGATTGTATTCAAAGACCATGACAAACTGGCAATACTTAACAGGATAACTCATGCAGCTGTTCGTAAAGACATTGTCAGGTGGCAGAATCAACAACCGTCACAGCTTAAGTTTGTAGAAACTGCCATACTCTATCAAAGTGAAATAGACAGGATGGTTGATGCCGTTATTGAAGTCACTGCGCCTGTCAACGTAAGAATCGAGCGTATTCAGGAACGTAACCGACTCACGGTTGATGAAATCATGAACCGAATAAACGCGCAGAATTTTACTGTAAGCAATCCACATCCTCGTGTCTATACAATAGACAATAACGGTAAAACCGCTATTCTGCCCCAAGTGGAAGGTATACTCAAAAGACTATAGAGTAATAGTGCTACAACAATCCACGCGGCAGCACCGCTGCTACTCCCCACATTCTATCGAAAAGTCGTCAGCATCATTACCGAAAGGCAATTTTTCGCGAATTTTTACAAGTTCATCCAAGTCAAACTCAGCATATACCAGTCCGGAAGATTTATCTTCAGTAGAGACTATACGTCCCAATCCGTCCGTAATGAACGAAAGATTGTCGTAGTCGCCGAAATCGTCCGAACCGCCCCGGTTAGCCCCCACATAGACTGCCTGATTCTCTATAGAACGGCCAATCATGAGATGCTTCCAGGCATAGCCACGCGACGATGGCCAATTGGCCGGGACAAGCATCATGTCGTATGAATGGCGGCTATTGCGGCACCATACGGGGAATCGCAAATCATAGCATACTATCAATGAGATATTCCATCCCCTGTAGCGGACGACAGGTGGAAGTTTTGACCCTGGGGTGAATACTTTATGCTCCAGACTCAACGAAAAGAGATGACGCTTGTCATAATATGTCTCTTCACCCGACGGTTCAATGAAAAAACAACGGTTATATATCTTTTCACCTACACGGCATAAGAATGAGCCGGCGACAGCGAAGCCATATTGTCGAGCCAATGCTTTCAGCCTTGTCACTGTTGCTCCGGCGATTGATTCGGCAAGAGCCGATATAACCTGAGTATCTTGCATGAAACCGGTGCTGAAAAGTTCCGGAAGTACCAATATATCCGTACCCGGCGTGACATGGCTTGCCATTGATTCAACGCTTCGAAGATTTTCCTCGGGGTCAGCCCATGCAATCTTCATGGGAAATACTGCAATTTTCAATCGGTGCATAATAGCATAAAAAGAGGTTGGTACAATCAGCGAATAAATGTCCTGATTTCCTTGCATAAAAACAATCCGCGGGCAATTTTCAATCCGTGGAAAATTTTTCCGGATATTTCCCGGTAGCGCATTTATAATAGTCTTTTATTGCGCGCATATCCGAATCATTGTCTCCGGTAGGATAAAATGTCTGCTCTATGCGTGCCTCCTTATCTTTGAAGTCAATTACGGCAAGCACGACCGGGATATTGGCCATACGGGCAATATTAAGGAAGCCTGTACGCCAATGTGTGGTAAGGCTTCGTGTTCCTTCAGGCGTGATGGCAAGTGAAAGCCGTTCTTTTTTGTTGAAAAGGTCAACCAACCTGTCGACAGATGACTCGTTGCCTTTTCCACCACGCGACACGGGAATTCCTCCCATAGCCCGGAAAATACAACCCAACGGGAAAAAGAACCATGATTTTTTCATCAGGAAACCGGCCTTACGGCCTACTGAGGCGTATGCCAGTTTCCCGATAATAAAATCCCAATTGGAGGTATGGGGCGCCACGCAGATGATAGCTTTAGGATAGTCGGGCACGGTAACACGTACTTTCCAGCCTGCAAGTTTCAATATAAATTTTGAAAATCCCATATCTCCTGATATTGTATTTAAATTACGCTATTTCTTTTTGGGCATCGCTGCATTCATGTCTTTAACAACCTCCATAACCTGATTGTTGAAAGATTCCGACAGCTTCTTGAATGCCTGGCGATAGTACTTGCTGCGTGCTGCCCGGTAGTCAGCCCGGTTCTCAAAATCTTTCGGCGCCTTGTCGAAAGAGATGTTGGTACGACACAAAGCCGTTGTCTGCAGTTCGGCAGTTTTTATTATAACAGCGGCCATCGCCTCTTTATCAACGCCGGGGATAAGTGTTTTTGCGAGCAGTGATTCACCTGCAATGTCGCCGCATATATAGCGGATCTGTTTTTTAAGACTTCTTTTGTTTGCCATGGTAATTAATTTTATAAGTTGGTTGATAACAAATATCGTTTGAGCGCGGAGAAAGTTGCCGGCAGTTTTACTGACTGCTTTTGTCGCGCTATAAACTTCTGTAATGTTTCCGGAATCTCAATTGTCTGACCGATGCTGCTTTCAACAGTTTCCTTGAATTTGGCAGGATGTGCAGTCTCGAGGAAGATGCCGATTTCACCTTCCTTAAGGCTGTTTTTGAGAGCAAGATAACCTGTCGCACCGTGAGGGTCAAGCAGGTATCCTTTTTCGCGATACACATTATTGATAATATCGAGTATCTCCTTGTCATCAAAACTGTAGCCTGAAATTGCAGCAGATATTTTATCATAATCTTTCCCGTACAGGTCAAGTATTCGGGCAAAATTTGACGGGGCACCGACATCCATTGCATTCGCTACGGTAAGTATCGATGCTTTTGGAGAGTATATGCCGCTTGACAGATAATCGGCAAAGACACGGTTTCTGTTATTTGCGGCAATGAATCGTTTAACGGGGAGTCCCATCCTGTTGCCAATGAGAGCGGAGCATATATTGCCGAGATTCCCGCTGGGGACGCAGAATACCAGTTTATCACCGACATTTTCGTCTCCCGTAGTTTTGAGCAATTGCGCGTAAGCCCAGAAATAATAAAACATCTGAGGGAGGAAACGTGCGGGATTGATTGAATTGGCCGATGTCAGTTTCATCCGGTCATTAAGTTCGTCGTCGACAAAGGCAGCCTTGACCATTGCCTGACAGTCGTCAAACGTACCGTCGATTTCCAACGGATGTATATTTGCACCGAGGGTGGCAAACTGCATTTCCTGCAGACGGCTTACCTTGCCCTTCGGATAAAGCACGAATACATTCACTCCGGGTACATTAAGGAAACCGTTGGCTACAGCGCTTCCCGTATCGCCCGATGTGGCGACAAGCACATTGACACTCTTTCCGTCATGCTCCTTCTCATTGAAGTAGCCGAGAAGACGGGCCATAAATCTTGCGCCGACATCCTTAAATGCGAGGGTAGGGCCATGAAACAGTTCCAGAACATAGATATTGTCCTCGACTTTTTTCAACGGGATAGGGAAATTCAACGCATCATAGACCAATGCTTTCAGTTTGTCGGACTCCACATCCTCGCCAAAAAGTGTATTGGCTACAACATACGCTATCTCCTGAAAGGTCATACCTTCAAGATTATTAAAAAATGCCTTAGGTATTACCGATATACGTTCGGGCATATATAATCCGCCATCCGGTGCAAGCCCTTTAATCACTGCATCTTTAAGTGATGCCAAAGGGGCATTTCCGTTTGTACTGTAATATTTCATCTGTATATATTTTTTAGCAGCTTGTAAGCCTATGATTAACGATTGAGCAGCAGTGGTATAAATTCGAGTACATCGCGGTTGCCGTATGCACCTTCCTTAGCCGACTGCTCGTCAAAAAATTCCACTTTGTCAGGCGTCATGCCCGGACGCCAGATGACGAACGGGACCGAATCGGATGTATGGGTTTTCAGACGGCAAGGTGTAGGATGATCGGGGAGGAGCGCGATAGTCACGGGGCTGTCCATTTCCCCCATAGCATCTATCACCGGACGCACTATGCGTTTGTCAAGATATTCAATTGTCTTGACCTTAAGGTCGACATTCCCCTCGTGTCCGGCCTCATCACTTGCCTCAACATGCAGGAATACGAAATCATAATCCCCCTTCAGTGCATTGATTGCGGCTTTCGCTTTGCCCTCATAGTTAGTATCGTAGAGACCTGTCGCGCCCTCCACCTCAATCACATCAAGACCTGCATAGCGTCCAATGCCTTTGATAAGGTCAACCGCTGAAATTACAGCGCCTTTGTTTATGCCGTAAAGTTCCTTTAACGCAGACATCGACGGACGGTAGCCCAACGACCACGGCCAAATCATATTGGCCGGATCTTTGCCTGCCTCGACGCGGCGGCGGTTGACAGGATGATTCATCAGAATATCATACGACCGTTTCATCAGTCCGATGAGTAATTCACAGGTCGGGACAGCTTCATCAGTCAATGCTTCCGGCAACACGCTTTCTACGTCAGCCCCCGGCACATCATGAGGAGGAGTACATTTCAAATCCTTTTTTCCGCCTTTTATCTTCAGCAGGTGCCGGTATGACACTCCGCAATGGAATGAAACCGTGTCGGAGCCAAGTTCTTTCTGAAGCGTATCAATCAGCCGGGACGCTTCCTCAGTAGATATATGGCCGGCAGAGTGGTTTTTTATTTTCCCGTTCTCCACGCATATAATGTTGCATCGCATCGCAACCTCATCATCAGCAATATCCACTCCCATACTGGCAGCCTCAAGCGAACCACGCCCCTCATAAACTTTTCTTACATCATAACCAAGTATGCCGAGATTGGCGATTTCGCTCCCGGGAGCATAACCGTCAGGCACTGTATTGAGTGTTCCGCTGACACCATTCTTTGCCAGAAAGTCAAATCCCGGTGTCACCGCATATTGGAGCGGAGTCTGACCGTCCAATACGCCTATCGGCTCGTCGGCCATTCCATCTCCAAGTATAATGATATGTTTCATCATTTTTTGTATAAAAATTTCAAGCTATCGGATATTGGCGATACTTATAATATCGGCAAAGACGCCTGCCGCCGTGACATCGGCGCCTGCGCCATATCCCTTTATAATAATAGGATATTCCTTATAGCGCTCCGTAGTCAGCGAAATCACATTGTTGCTTCCCTCGAGGGAATAGAACGGGTGGTCCTGTGTGACCATCTGCAGGCTTACTGAAGCCTTGTCCTCATCAAGTTTCGCTACAAAACGGAATTGTTCATTGTTATTTTCGGCTTCAATGCGCTTTTTCTCGAATGTCTCATCGAGATCTTTGATTGCATTGAAGAAATCGTCAATTGAGCCCTCGAAATATTTTTCAGGGATGAAAAGATCGCGCTGCACATCCTCCTGCTCAACGCGGTATCCTGCCTCGCGGGCAAGTATGACAAGTTTGCGTATCACATCTTTCCCTGACAAATCTATACGCGGATCAGGCTCGGAATATCCGGCTTCACGCGCCATGATTATTGCCTTGCTCAGAGGGATATCCTTGCTCAATACATTGAATATATAATTGAGAGTACCTGAGACTACAGCCTCGATACGCAATATCTTGTCGCCCGAGTTTATCAGATTGTTTATTGTATTTATAATCGGAAGACCTGCGCCGACATTGGTCTCAAACAGGAATTTGACATCTTTCTTGCGCGCTATTTTCTTCAGATTGTAATAGTTGTCATAATTGGATGAAGCCGCAATTTTATTCGCCGCTACAACATTGACATTATTCGAAAGCAAATCGGCATAATATTCAGCTATGCTTACGGATGCCGTGCAGTCCACAAATACAGGATTGTAGATATTCATCCCTATGACCCCGTTTTTGATATTTTCGGGAGTCGCCTTAATGGTCGATTTGCTCAATCTCTCTTCAAAATCAGATAAATCAATACCTTCGGGATCGAATACTACATTTTTGGAATTGGCTATACCGACGACTTTAAGTTGCAATGCTTTCTCCTTGAGCAGCTTTTCCTGCTGGTGGCATATCTGCGAAAGCAATCTGCGGCCTACATTACCTATGCCTACGATAAAGAGGTTGAGCACCTGCGTTTCCGACAGAAAAAAAGAGTCGTGGATTACATTGAGCGCTTTAGTAAGATTCGGACGTTCTATGACAAAAGAGATATTTGTCTCTGTAGCACCCTGCGCGCAAGCTATCACACTGATACCGTTGCGACCGAGAGTATTGAACAGCTTTCCGGCTATACCCGCCGTATGCTTCATATTCTCTCCGACTACTGCTACTGTAGCGAGATCATCGGTTATTTCGACACCTGTCAGTTCCCCCCGCTGCAATTCCAGCCTGAACTCTTCAGATATTACCTCTGCTGCAAGAGGTGCGTCAGATGACTTGACTGCGATAGATATGTTGTTTTCACTCGCAGCCTGCGAAACCAGGAACACGCTGACGCCATTTCGCGCCAATGCGTCGAATATACGTGCATTAATACCGTATATACCGACCATACCGAGGCCGCTCACCGTGATAAGGCTCGTATCATTGATTGACGAAATGCCCTTGATGGCTTTCCCTTCGCCACCGTGTCGTGCCGATGAAATCAGTGTGCCCTTGGCGGTGGGATTGAACGTATTCTTGACTGATATAGGTATATTTTTGTGGAATACGGGATATATCGTAGGGGGGTATATCACCTTGGCGCCAAAGTTGCACAACTCCATTGCCTCGGGGAATGAAAGGTTGTCAATGACGTAGGCTTTATCGATGACACGAGGGTCGGCCGTCATAAACCCGTCCACGTCCGTCCATATCTCAAGAGAGTCGGCATCAAGCGTCGCAGCCATGATGGCAGCCGTATAGTCGCTGCCCCCGCGGCCAAGATTGGTGATGTCACCATCCTTATCGGTGGAAATAAAACCCGGTAAGATTGCGATATTGAAATCGGCATGGTCGAATGTGGCATGTATAGCCTTCGTGGTAGCTTCCGTGTCAAGCACATGCTTGCCGAACTGTTTCTTTGTTATAATGAAATTACGTGAATCGAAATAAGTCGCGCCATCTATGACCCGCGATATAATCACACTCGACAGGCGTTCGCCGTAGCTTTCCACCACATCAAGTGTGCGGGGCGAGAGATCCTTGATAAGATTTATGCCTCTGAACACATTCCCGAGCTCTTCGAGAAGCGGATTTACTATTGACTTGACATCAAGACGCTTGTCCTCGGCCACGACTTCATCAATGACACGCAGATGGCGCTCCACAATCGACGCATACTGCTGAAGATAGGAAATCTCTCCTTTGCATGCAAGCCGTGCCGTGTTAATCAACTGGTCGGTAATACCGCCCAATGCCGAAACGACAACTATAACCTGCTCACTGGAGCCTTCTACTATATCTTTAACATTGCGGAGACTTGCGGGTGTCCCTACCGATGTTCCGCCAAATTTCAATACTTTCATACCTTTTGTACTGATACCTTTTTGTGAAAAATGCCGTCATCGCAGCAGTGAATCCGATGCTTCCGTTTCCGGACCGGTTTCCGTCTGTTTATTGTGCGGGATGCGCGTTTCGGCTTCTCTTTACAAAGATAACTATTTTTAGTAGCTAAAATATCACTTTACAAAGTATTTTTAACGTTTGTGTGATAAATTTGTCGTTTTTATTAACGTTTCAGCTAAAATTCGCTCGAAAAATAAAATTTTATCTTGGGGAAATCATTCTGGGCCATCTGAAGCACATAGTTGGAATCGGCAAGAAACACATCACGCCCTTCCCTGTCTATAGCCATGAACTGATGCTTCCGTTTTTTGAATGCGGCAAGAGCCTCGGCATCATCACTTTCTATCCAGCACGCTTTATAAAGCGATATCGGTTCCCAGCGGCATTGTGCGCCATATTCATGAAGCAGGCGGTACTGTATGACTTCAAACTGAAGCTGACCGACTGTCCCTATAAGTTTTCGACCGTTGAACTGATTGACGAACAATTGAGCCACGCCCTCATCCATCAGTTGCTGTATTCCTTTGTCAAGCTGCTTGGACTTCATCGGGTCGGTATTCTCGATATACTTGAACATTTCGGGGGAGAAACTTGGCAATCCTTTGAAGTGAAGTTCCTCGCCTGATGTGAGCGTATCTCCGATTTTAAAATTGCCCGTATCGGGAATACCGACTATATCGCCGGGGTAAGCTTCGTCGACTATACTCTTTTTCTGCGCCATAAAGGCAGTAGGAGCAGCGAAGCGCATCATCTTGCCCGAGCGTACGTGCTTATAATTGGCATTACGTTCAAATTTACCGGAGCATACCTTTACAAAAGCTATACAGCTGCGGTGGTTGGGGTCCATGTTAGCATGTATCTTGAACACGAATCCCGAAAAGTTATCTTCCTCCGGTCTTATTTCACGCTCCTGAGCCTTCACCGGCCTGGGTGACGGCGCTATTTCCACAAAGCAGTCAAGCAACTCCTTCACGCCAAACATATTCAACGCCGAGCCAAAGAACACCGGAGCCAATTTGCCGGCAAGATATTCATTGACGTCAAATTCAGGATATACCCCTTCAATGAGTTCAAGGTCTTCACGCAATTTTGCCGCATCTTTCTCTCCAACATTCTCGTCGATGAGGGGGTCGTTGACATCATCTATCTCGACACGGCTCGAAATTGTCTGTTTGCTCGGAGTGAACAGGTCAAGGCTGTGTTCATATATATTATACACGCCTTTGAATTTAGCGCCTATATTTATAGGCCAGGACAACGGACGCACGGAAATTTTAAGTTCCGACTCAAGTTCATCGAGTATCTCAAACGGGTCGCGGCCTTCACGGTCAAGTTTATTGACAAATATAATGACGGGGGTATTGCGCATTCGGCACACTTCCATCAACTTGCGGGTCTGCATTTCCACACCCTTGGCCACGTCGACCACGATAATAACGCTGTCGACGGCAGTAAGAGTGCGGTAGGTGTCTTCGGCAAAATCCTGGTGACCGGGGGTATCAAGAATATTAATTTTGTAATCCTTGTAGTTAAAACCCATCACCGAGGTAGCGACCGATATACCGCGTTGCTTTTCTATCTCCATCCAGTCGCTGGTTGCCGTCTTTTTTATCTTGTTTGACTTTACGGCACCTGCTATATGTATCGCACCGCCGAACAGCAGCAGTTTTTCAGTCAGCGTGGTTTTGCCGGCATCCGGATGTGAAATGATGGCAAACGTGCGTCGGCGCTCAATTTCTTCTGTCAGTGCTGCCATTAATTCTCTGCCTTTATGCGTTTTATGCAATCCTGAAGAGATTCTTCCCAATGGGGTATCTCAATATCGTATGTCACTTTTATGCGCGTGCGGTTGAGTACGCTGTAATAAGGACGGGCAGCCGCCGTAGGATAGTCTTCCGACGGAATAGGGCAGACCTTGCAATCCTTCAGACCGGCTATGCGCATTATCGCTTTTGTAAAATCATACCATGAGCATGCACCTTCGTCGGTAAAATGGTAAATGCCGGCGACCCACTGCTGCGACGACAGGATAGCATAGATAGCGTCGGCGAGATCGCGCGCGTAGGTCGGCGTGCCTATCTGGTCACATACTACACGTATTTCCTTTCGCGTCGCGCCGAGATTGAGCATGGTCTTTACGAAATTCTTGCCGTAGGGAGAATACAGCCACGCCGTGCGTATGATTATGCTGTTGGGGGCGAGAGCCAGCAGAGAGGTCTCACCCTGACGTTTGGTCGTGCCATACTGAGAGATGGGATTTACCTTATCCGACTCGCTGTAAGGCTTATATGATTTACCGTCAAAGACGTAATCGGTAGAAATGTGTATTATTTTTGCTCCGTTCTGGTCAGCGGCGGCAGCAAGGTTCTTTACAGCATTTACATTGATTGACGCGCACAGCAGCTTATCTTCTTCCGCACGGTCCACATTTGTATATGCCGCACAGTTAATAATATGCGTGACATCATTATCTATAACATAGTTCTCCACTGCTTTGGCATCTGTCAGGTCCAGCTCATCAATATCTGTGTAGAGTGTGACACCCGGCATCTTCTCTTCAAGCACGTTTCTCATTTCATGCCCCAATTGCCCGTTGGCTCCGGTAACTAAGATTTTCATCTGGATATATGTTTTGATTATTTTAACTGCAAAGGTAATGAAAAAACATTACTTTTTAGACCCGACACATAAGAAAAACTGTGCAGTATTCAATTTAATATAAAAATATAAAAAAGGATACAGTTTAGCGTAAGTTTAATAGATGCAATTTTTTCAGCACATTTTTCCGTGCACTTGTTATTGCCGGTGTAATCGGCATTTCAGACAATGAATCGAGCAATAATTTCAGTTCGTCTATGAGTTCGGGATAATGACGACATTGTTGATATCCGAGCTTGATACATAATGCGCGGACACCTGGAGGTTCTGCCTGCGACAATATCCTTTCCATACAGAAATTGAGGAAATCTGTCCTGATGTCGGACTTGCTCCAGTCCATTCTTTCCAATAATGTCAACGCAAGCCGTCTGATTGTGGTACTATGTGTCGTTATCGCAAGCGTTACGAGATTGTCCCGGTAAGGCAATGTGCGGTCTATCAAATCCCAAGTCTGTACCCACAATGCATTTGACGCCACTTTTGTATCATTATCAAACATATACCCGTAAAGAGCATCGGCTATTTCCGGGCATTCCTGTTTGTAATACAGCATCTCCAATATGTCGTTCTCATGAATGCGCCCCGACAGGCGCTCGCGTAATTCAGCAATTGTCATGGCTCAAGCTGTGATTTAATCTTTTTAGGCAGACGTCCGTAGACATAACTGTACGACCGGTCAAGCAACCGTCTGACCACTCCGTCAGGGACTGGATATTCATCAAAATTGAATTGTATCATGTGACGTTTATGCCAATGCCATGCCTGATGCACGTATGCATGTGTTTCAACTACTTCATCAAATTCGTCCGGATTCCATTTCAATTGCACAAGTTGTCCTTTTGTCAGAGGCAGACAACAGAATATCTTTCCCGCAATCCTGAATGTGACATATCCGTCGCCAAACGGCATATCCTCCGTGACAAACGGTTTTGCCAGACAGTAATCCCTTACTTCTTCAATATTCATATCGTTTCTAATAATTCACAAAAGTAATAAAAATAAGCCATTATCACCAACGGTTATCTCAATGTCAGAAAATCCCGAAGGTTCACTATACAGCTATCAATATCAAAATTTTTGCCCGGATTTTTGCCGATAAATATTAACTTTGCAGTCTGAAACAATATAAACGCGACACATGTACTACGTAATCAAACGTCTCGAAATCGCCGGCTCCCATTCTCTCAGTCTGTCTTACCGCAGCAAGTGCGAGAATCTGCACGGCCACAACTGGGTCATTACCATATATTGCCGCGCCGAACATCTTAATGAGGACGGTATGGTAATCGATTTCAAACATATCAAAGACAGGATTCACGGTTATCTTGACCATGGTAATTTCAATGAGCTGCTGCCGTTCAATCCGACAGCTGAAAATATAGCCCGATGGGTGACCGAACAGATTCCCCAATGCTACAAAGCCTCCGTGCAGGAAAGCGAGGGCAATACGGCAATCTACGAAATTCCTGACCTGTAAAGAGAATCTCCATGAAAATCAACGAAATATTTTATTCGCTCCAAGGTGAAGGCTATTGGACCGGGACTCCGGCAGTATTCGTGAGATTCAGCGGTTGTAATCTAAAATGTGCCTTCTGTGATACCGATCACCAGAATGGACGGCATTACACGACAGAGGAAATAATCAGCGAAATACAGAAGTATCCTGCACGACATATAATATTTACCGGAGGCGAACCGACTATCCAGCTTTCATGCGACCTTGTAGAGCGGTTGCATGCACTTGGTAAATTTCTCCATATAGAAACCAACGGGTCAATCCGCTTATCTGACGATATTGAGAATAACATTGACTGGATTACAGTATCTCCCAAAGATGCGCCGATAAAAATACAACGTATCGACGAACTGAAAGCCCTTTACCACGGAGAAGGACAGGACATGGCCGCACTCGACTCAATTCGTACGACCAATCCCGACTGCCGCTATCTTCAGCCATGCGATGTAAACAATCCGCAGGAAAATAGCCGCATTCTATCGGAAACCATAGAATACATCAAACAGAATCCCCGGTGGCGGCTCTCGCTTCAGACACATAAAATAATCGGCATTCGCTGAGGTATGTAATAAACCTCCTCAATATCAATTATTCCTCCGGCCCGCCGGCTCGTCATTAACGGTATCAAGTCGGGCTTCAGTCAAGTTCAGGCTGCCACATGGCGACGTAAACATACATGCAGATAAGACGGATCCACCTCCGTAAAATATATTAAAGATGCTGCTTCCTCATAGTTTCGCGCCACTTCTAAGTGCCTGGTCAAGCCATGCTACTGCACATACAATCATTATTATCGCTCCCATATTCAATAAAGATTAAAAGTAACAAGAAAAGCCACCATGACTTTCAGTTACAAAATTACAATTCAGGTGAGCCATAATCGCGCCCATAGTTGTTAATAAACAAAAAAATACAGGCATAACTTTGACACAATCAGAAATTTTGGTGCATGTTTTTAAATAATTAATGATTATATTGTCCGCGGCTAAAAACCGCGGCTACTACACTGCTGATTTGCAATGCGTTATAGTAGCCGCGGTTTTTAACCGCGGACAATAAAGCCGTCAATTCACAAATTACGTGCCTAAAAATAAATTTACACTCGGGTAGATTTTTAGAGTCAATGTGAAAAAAACGGTTGTTAAAATTCCGACAGCGGAGAGCCGGAGGCTAGAGGGTGTGCTTAACCGGGGTTCGGAGTACCGGGACGGTACGCAGACACCGGCCGCAACTGTATCATATAGACAAGCCCGGGACGGGCGAACTGTGGTATAAGCACCGGTTGAACCACAAACCGCCCGTCCCGGGCTTATACTCTGTTTGTACTGCATTGTGCCCCGGTCTGCGCCCGCTCCGCGTTCTCCGAGCCGGGATTAATAACAATCCACGAGCCTCCGGCCCTCCGATTATGCTCCTGAAAATGATTTGGGAGCTTGGGCATTTCGGGTGATGATTTGTATCAAATTTACAATTTTTAACATTTTGCGACGGGATAAAAAAATAAAGAAAGAGCTAAATCTCAGCGACTTAGCTCTTTCTTTGTGTTGCCTTGGAAGGATTCGAACCCTCACAGGCGGAACCAGAATCCGACGTGCTACCATTACACCACAAGGCAATTTTTTGTTGTTCGATTTCGTTGTTCGATTACGGCGACAAAGGTACGCATTATTTTTATATCTGCAAACTTTTTTACGATATTTTTTTATTCAAATCTTATTTTTTTCTAAAAAAGGGGAGGCAACCAAAAGCCATCATCTCTGACACTTTTGGTTACCTCTCCTTATTTTCTTCATACAACTTCTACTTTATCAATCTTTTATGTGAAATTACCGTACCATCGGCGTAAGTGACCCGCTCAATGTAAATACCTTTCCCGGCTTGATCAACGCTCACATGGGTACCTGTCAAAGTAAATAAATCCCGCGAAATAATGTCTGCATTCTCTATCTCGGTCATATCAATTCCGGTCGTACTGTCATCAACATAAACAGTTGCGATAGGTCCGGCAAGTTTTCCTTTCTTTGAATGCAGTTCGATTTCATAGTTTTTACCTGACTTAAGGGAAGGAATTGCGCCTTTGATATGTATCAACTGCGACTCATCCTGTGGAATGAACAATGTTTTGCTATATAGGATGTTTTCGGTACTATTGGCTCCTTCTTCAAAAAATTCAGCCCAGATTTGCCCTATAAAATAGCCCCCATTTGATTTCACATTTACCGCAATGTCGATATTGTTCTTGTCGGCTTTATCCTTGTCTCCTATGAATGCCGTTCCGTCCTCAAGCACCTCGATTTCAGCTTGGCTTGTGTCAGGCTTTACCTGTATTTCAATAGGGTAGAGGTCACTGATTATCGTATCGTAATTGTCGACAAATGCAAGCCGGTATTTTCCAGGCTCAACTGTCATATTCCTGAAATTGCTGAATTTAGATGTGTATTCAAAATCCGTACTCTCACCGCTGAGGAGTAGAAGCGAATGGTTGCTGCCGTAAGCATATTTTGTCGTGCCATCTTCTCCAAAAAGCACAACATACACTACGCTGTTATAATCGCCGATGCCTTTATTGACCACATTCGCGTTGAGATTGAAATCGCATCCAAGGAAAAACGGCGTCTCGAACGCTTCTATTTCAAGCGAAAGATCCACACCTTTTGCTTCCGAGAAATATGCCATATCTCCTTCAACACGGACATTGATATAAGGTGAATAATAATTAAATACGGGCACTTCTTTCCATTCATCACTATTCTGTACTCTCCACACCAGATACATCCGATAGTCGCCCTCACTGACATCTGCAGGAATTGTAGCTTGCAGTCCGCTTATATATCTTCCTCCGGATATCCAGGCCGCCTCTTTTATGGTATGGTAAAACTCCGTACCCATTTTTTCATCTACGAGTTTATATCCTAAGGCTCCTGAAAAAGCCCCGTGATTCCTATTCTGAATTGTGCAGTTTATAGAAAACTCTTCACCAAGCGCTATCTCGCTGACCATTGTGCTCCATTTACCACTCGCGAGGAAAAAGTTCGGAGCAACATTCAACGTCGAGGGGCAAATGTTTGCTATCAGACTCACATTGCTGTTATATCCTCCATTTGATCCTCCCGAGCCTTGCTCTTCCGGAGTCATTGCTGTCAATGTGAAGTAACCGTCAGATCTACCGCCCCAGCCCCAGTTAATATGAAAATAACCGTTCCCGTCATATCCGTCACATATAAAAGCATGTCCGCTCCTGCCATAAAAGCCAAGTACAATTGTCGGTCCGAAATCGCGTAGTTGTTCATATACCAGATTGTTCCAATCCTTGATGCTGTAATTGCTCATATATGTATTAGCTACATACTTATCATATCCGAGCGAGACAAAACCATTCATTATATCCTGAGCATTTGCCGACGCACCATAGCTGTTATACACCGTACGGCTTGCACTGCCGCATTCAGCCATCAGTTTTGCCACAGCGTTGCGTTGTGCGTCTGTATATGAACCGGAATAGCTTTCAAGCATGTTGCCCCAGTCAAAAGCCGTAGTTGAATACCGGTGGTAATACAGCAGTTGTGCCATTGCAGTTGCTGCGCAACCAGTAGGACAATGCATGTATCCGATACCCGAATATGTCGGGCACTGATAATTGTATGGTTCGTCCTGATCCCAGCGCGTACTGACCATTGGTTCAATAGCGGGACGGTCAGGGACTGCGGCAGCGACATTAATGTTTACGCCATTTTCTCTTATCCATTTGATTTGAGCTGCATATTCATCAAGCCACCATTCCATTGTCGGATTGATGTCTGCAGCATCAAAATCTATTTCTTCTCCATATCCCAGCAACGGTTGCGACCCATCTTCTGCTGAGACAATCAGATAACCGCCCGCATCTGCCCTACAGAACACATACACCGCCGGAAGTCCGTCCGCCTTTCTTGTCGCGACATGACGTATGGCGCTTTTATCGAATTTCGGTCTGGCAAACACCTTATCAGATGCAACATTCATTGCCCTGTTAAAGCCTCTTGAGGAGTCAGCACTCCGGCCCAGGCGCTTAAACCGGCGGCAATCAACGAAAGTGATGAAATAAATTTCTTCATGGTTATATAGGTTAATAAATTTTAAGACAAATATAGTAAAGAATTATATGTCGTCAAAATGCAAAAACGACGTCTACACTTTAGATGTGCAGACGTCGCTTAAAATCGTTTATTATATCTTGCAGTGCGTGATTGTTCGGACTATTTGCCGAATATGCCACCGATCTTACCCTTGATTTCCTCAAATGTGCTTTCCTGAACGCCGTCACCGTCGAGATCGCCGACAAGACCACCGGTTTTCAGCTTTTCTACGATTTCAGATATTGAGAATTTACTCGTATCTATACCTTTAAGATGCTCCTTGATGGCACCTGCATCAATTTTGCCTCCGAATTTTGACTGCAATTCAGATATTATGTTCTGTATGTCCATAACCGTAAATTTTAAGTTGAAAAATAAATATCTAAGTAATTTTAAACTGTTACTTATTTTTTAACAAATATGACAAAAGAAATGTTTGTCATACATCATTCTACTGTTACCGATTTGGCAAGGTTACGTGGCATATCCACATTACAACCTTTCTTGACCGCAATATGATAGGCAAGGAGCTGCAGCGGTATCGACACTATAATGGGGGAGAGGCATTCAGGCACTTTAGGTATCTCCAGAGTATGGTCTGCAATTTCTTTAATGGCTTTATCGCCCTTAGTCACAATTGCAATAACAGAACCGCCACGCGCTTTGACCTGCTGGATATTGGATATTATTTTGTCATGCAGATCATCCATAGGAGCGATGACCACCGTAGGAAGCTCATGATCGATGAGCGCTATCGGGCCATGTTTCATTTCGGCTGCCGGATAGCCCTCAGCATGGATATATGAGATTTCCTTAAGTTTAAGAGCACCCTCTATGGCCGAAGGGTAATTGTAACCGCGTCCGAGATAAAGGAAATTGTGCACGTATGTATACGTGCTTGACAACTTCTCTATTGCCTTGTTCAGTTTAAGGGTTTCCTTAATCAAAGAGGGGAGAGTTTCAATTGCCGAAGTAACGCGAACAAGTGTATCGGCCGTAACCGTATTACGCAACTGACCTATGGCAAGCGCAAGCATTGTTAGCACAGTAACCTGTCCGGTAAAAGCCTTGGTCGATGCGACCCCAATCTCCGGGCCGACATGAATATATGTTCCTGAATCAGTTGCTCTGGCTATCGACGAACCGACCACATTGCATATACCGTATACAAATGCGCCATGTTTTTTAGCCAATGATATGGCGGCAAGCGTATCAGCCGTTTCCCCTGATTGAGATACGGCAATCACAATATCGCGCGGGGTGATGACGGGATTTGAATAACGGAACTCACTTGCATATTCCACTTCAACCGGCACCCGCGCTATATCCTGAATAAGGCGCTTGCCTATAAGGCCGGCATGCCATGAGGTACCGCAGGCAACTATTATGATACGCTCGGCCTGAGCGAATTTTTCACTGTTGAGATTTACTCCTGAGAGCTGTATATGATTATTTACTACACGTCCGCGTATACTGTCCTCGATAGTTGATGCCTGTTCAAAAATTTCTTTAAGCATGAAGTGCGGATAGCCGCCCTTTTCGAGTTGCGATACCGATAGCTTAAGTGTTTGTATATCTATGTTCGACGGCTCATTGTCCGATGTTATGACACGCAGCGGCTCATCTTTCTTTATTATTGCGATTTCATCGTCATTAAGATAAACCACCTTGTCGGTATAATCAATAATCGGAGTAGCATCTGACGCAAGATATGTGGCATCCTCTCCAATTCCGATTACAAGAGGCGAACTTTTTCGCGCGGCAATGATAGTATCCGGAGTCTTGCGGTCAATTACTGCTATCGCATACGCACCAACGACCTGACTGAGAGCTTCCGTTACCGCTTCTATCAACGTGCAATTATTCGTGTCCTTGATGTACTGTATGAGCTGCACAAGCACTTCCGTATCCGTTTCGCTCTTGAATTCACATCCATGCTCTATAAGAGCCTGTTTAAGCACATTGTAATTTTCTATTGTACCGTTGTGCACTATCGCAATATCTCCGTCGGCACTGACATGCGGGTGAGCGTTCACATCATTAGGCTCGCCATGTGTAGCCCATCTCGTATGCGCTATTCCTATTGTCCCGTCAATATCCTTTGACTGACAGAAATTTTCCAAATCGGCAACTTTGCCTCGTGTTTTGTATAGATTAAGTTTGTTTTCTTTATTGATAATAGCGACTCCGGCACTGTCGTAACCACGGTATTCCAGACGGTGAAGACCTTTTATCAGAACCGGAAAACATTGTGAATTTCCTATGTATCCTACTATTCCACACATATCGGTTATATTATCTTTAAGTATTTAAAACACGTTTATTATGTCTGAATTATATAATTATTACAAAAATAATAAACGCAGACAACAAGAGCACAACCCATGCAACTTGCTAAAAAAATAATGCAAATATACTAATTATTACCGACATTTCAATCATAGATAGCATAAAAGTGCGACAGGAAAGTGCGACAGGCCAAAAACGCAAAAGGTATCCGACGACCTGAAAGTTTCATTCAGGCTGTAAATAATAATTAAAGCGGGGACTTCCCAATGGAATACCCCGCTTTAATTATTTTATCAGATTGAGAATTTTAATCTTCAGCCATCAAAATCTCGAGCATCTTTATTGCAGAGTCGGGGATACGTGTGCCCGGGCCGAATATCGCTGCGACACCTGCTTTATATAGGAAATCATAATCCTGCGCAGGTATGACACCGCCGGCGGTGACCATTATATCCTCACGGCCAAGTTTCTTGAGCTCTTCAATCACCTGAGGTATGAGTGTCTTATGACCTGCCGCAAGCGACGACACGCCAAGGATATGCACATCGTTTTCAACTGCCTGACGGGCCGCTTCGGCCGGAGTCTGGAACAGCGGCCCCATATCTACGTCAAATCCGCAGTCGGCATAACCGGTAGCAACCACTTTGGCACCGCGGTCATGTCCGTCCTGACCCATCTTGGCTATCATGATACGGGGCTGACGACCCTCTTTCTTCGCGAATTCCTGACACATCTGCTGCGCTTTGATGAAGTCGGGATCTTGTTTTGTTTCGTTTGAATACACGCCTGATATTGTTCTGATTACTGCTTTATAACGCCCTACGACTTCTTCGCAGGCATCGGAAATTTCACCCAATGTAGCGCGAAGACCGGCTGCTTTGACCGCAAGGTCGAGAAGATTGCCTTTCTTGGTGCGTACACATTCAGTGATTGCGGCAAGAGCCTCTTTGACAGCCTTCTCGTCGCGCGAAGCCTTGACTGCGTTGAGTCGTTCAATCTGCTCTTTGCGCACCTCGGTATTGTCGATTTCCAGGATATCGATGGGATCTTCGTGCTCAAGACGATATTTGTTAATACCAACAATCGTCTGACGGCCGGAGTCGATACGAGCCTGCGTGCGGGCGGCAGCCTCTTCGATGCGCAACTTCGGAAGACCTGTTTCGATAGCCTTCGCCATACCTCCGAGTTTTTCAATCTCCTGAATATGCTCCCATGCGCGGTGAGCAATCTCGTTGGTCAACGACTCAACGTAATATGAGCCGGCCCACGGGTCGATTTCTTTCGTGATATAAGTCTCTTCCTGAATATAGATCTGCGTATTGCGCGCAATACGTGCCGAGAAGTCTGTCGGGAGTGCGATGGCCTCGTCGAGAGCGTTGGTATGGAGCGACTGGGTGTGTCCAAGCGCGGCGCCCATAGCCTCGATACATGTGCGGCCAACATTGTTGAACGGATCCTGCTCGGTGAGCGACCATCCCGACGTCTGAGAGTGCGTACGGAGAGCGAGCGATTTCGGGTTCTTCGGATTGAACTGTTTTACAATCTTGGCCCAAAGCATACGTGCGGCACGCATCTTGGCAATCTCCATAAAGAAGTTCATGCCGATTGCCCAGAAGAATGACAGGCGGGGTGCAAATGCATCGATATCCATTCCTGCATTGACGCCGGCACGAAGATATTCCAGACCGTCGGCCAACGTATAGGCAAGCTCGATATCACAAGTCGCGCCGGCCTCCTGCATGTGGTAACCGGAGATTGATATCGAATTGAATTTGGGCATATTCTGCGAAGTGTACTCAAAGATGTCGGCAATAATACGCATCGAGAATTCCGGCGGATAGATATAAGTGTTACGCACCATGAATTCTTTAAGGATATCGTTCTGAATGGTTCCGGCCATTTCTTCAAGTTTAGCTCCCTGTTCCAATCCTGCATTGATATAGAATGCCAAAACGGGAAGCACCGCTCCGTTCATCGTCATCGAAACCGACATTTTGTTCAACGGTATACCGTCGAACAAAACTTTCATATCCTCAAGCGAGCAGATTGACACACCGGCCTTACCGACGTCACCGACCACACGTTCATGATCGGCATCATATCCGCGGTGAGTGGCAAGGTCAAACGCAACAGAAAGGCCTTTCTGTCCCGAAGCGAGATTTCGGCGATAGAACGCATTGGATTCCGCTGCGGTCGAGAAACCTGCATACTGGCGGATAGTCCACGGACGCATGGCATACATGCCCGAGTACGGACCGCGAAGGAACGGAGGAATACCGGCTACATAATTCAGGTGCTCCATGCCCTCAAGGTCAGCCTTCGTATAGACAGGCTTTACAGGAATTAATTCAGGTGTCAGCCACTTTTCTCCATCCTGCAGAGGAGCGGCCTGCGATGCGAATGCATCATTTGTTATATTGATGTTAGAAAAATCCGGTCTCATTGGTAAGAAATCATTTTAAAAGTTCGGCATTGAATTTACGGAGAGTGTCAAGCACATTCGAACGGACATGAATAAAGTCAGTTATACCTTTTGCTTGCAGTTCCTCTGTGCAGGCAGGAGCACCTGCCACTACGAATTTAGCTTTACCGCCAATAAGGTCAAAAGCCTCGGGAGCAAACTGGGCATACTCGTCATCCGACGAACAGAGCACTATTATATCAGCCTGCTTGTCAAATGCAGCCTTGACGCCGTCAGCCACTGTGTCAAACCCGATATTGTCGATGATTTCATAACCGGCACAACCGAAGAAGTTGCTTGAGAACTGTGCACGGGCCAGACGCATGGCAAGATTGCCGATAGTCAGCATAAATACCTTAGGACGGTTTGCAGCATGTTCGGTAGCGAGGCGGAGAGCTTCGAAATCGCTCGCCTGACGCGCGCTGTTCAATGCCTTTGAAGCGTCACTGTCAGAATGGCCGCAACCGCATGAACAACCTGTCTTTTCTATTTTACCGGCAGCAAGTTCGTTGAAGTTGGGGTATTGGTTGGTACCGAGAAGTATTTCTTTACGACGGGCCATATCAGCATGACGTTTGGCTGCGGATTCGTTGACGGCTTTCTGCACCAGTCCTTCGGATACCGCTTTAAAGAAACCGCCATCGTTCTGTACCCCAAGGAATAATTCCCATGCCTGTTTTGCGAGAGATACTGTCAGAGTTTCAACATAATATGAACCGCCGGCAGGGTCAACCACTTTGTCAAGATGACTCTCTTCCTTGAGAAGGAACTGCTGATTGCGCGCGATACGTTCGGAGAATGTATCCGGGGTCTTATACGGCGTATCAAACGGAACGACAGTTATGGAATCTACCCCGGCCAAAGCCGCTGACATAGCTTCTGTCTGGCTGCGGAGCAGATTGACATGAGCGTCATAGATAGTCTGGTTGAAACGTGAGGTCTCTGCATGAACCATCATCTTGCATGCACAGTCGCATGCCGGATTGTATTGTTTTACAATCTGGGCCCAAAGCATACGCGCAGCACGGAATTTCGCAAGTTCCATAAAATAGTTTGACGAAACTCCCATATTGAATTTGATTGCGCAACCGGCTTCAACAGCATCGACACCGGCATCAGTGAGCTGGCTCATCCATTCGGCGCCCCATGCGAGAGCATATCCCAATTCCTGATAGATGTAGCAACCGGCATTGGAAAGCATTACTGAATCAACGGAGATGACACGCAGTCCGTCAATATCCTTTGCCATTTCAATCATCGCCTTGGCATCGGCTACAGCATCGGGGAGTATCTCGCCCCCGTGACGCAGAGCCCTGCGCAACGGATTATAGTCGATTGAACCGCGGAAAGTTTTTTGTGCGCCTGCCTCATTGATAATATCGACGAGAATGCCGCACAGTTCTTTCGCATGAGCCGGACAGCATCCCAGATTTATCTCTACACTCGACAAATCCACGCCTGCGAGCAAAGCCTTCACATCGGCGGCATTGATTTGATTTTTAGAGAGTTTGAAATAAAGGGAGTTAACACCTTTAGTCAGTACGTCAAGGGCTTTTTCATTTGCCTCCTGAATGTTGTCGGCAATGATAGCCTGACGTGTAAGCCAATTGTTATTATCGCGCGTACCTCTCACGTATGGATATTGTCCGGGAAGAGTATCTGTAGTTTTCAAGTCGGCAATATCTTCCAGACGATACATCAGATTCACATTAAATCCTTCATTGGTACGCCAGACCAGTTTTTTTTCAAAGGGAACACCCTTAAGGTCGGCATCGACTTTTTCACGCCATTGTTCAGTCGTAACAGGGGGAAATTGGTCGAATAATTTTTCTTTTTTTTCTGCCATAATGGTATTATATAATATTCTTTATTTTAATCTGAAATTACAAGAATCAGGATTTGGTATTATATAAGATTAAATAAAAATATATCAATGACATATATTATATGTGCCACAAATTTAAAAATTATTCCCAATATTTTCAAATAATAACGTCTAAACTTTTTTAAACGACGACGCGCTGATATATCGGCTATTTTTTTACCTTTGCACTCCATTAAATATTATACCCGACGATTATGGAGATAAAAATAAGGAAGGGGCTCCCGAGCGATATTCCTGCCATTTCAGATATTTACAATGCAATACACGATGAAATAGAGAACGGTCGATTTAACATGAAGTGGTATCGCGATATGTATCCCACTCAATCATGGGCAGAAGAGCACATATCCGAAGGCGACCTCTATGTTATGGAAGATGAACAGAAGGGGATAGTCGCATCCGCCGTAATAAATCATACTGCACTTCCGGAATATCATTCCGGTAAATGGTACCAGCCGGAAAACTACGACAAAATTCTTGTGATACATACTCTCGTCGTCCACCCCAAACATACCCGTTGCGGCTATGCCACAAAACTCATCCATTTCTACGAACAAATGGCAGCCAGCGAAAGCTGTAACCGTCTGCGTCTCGACACACAGGCAATCGACCTACCGGCACGTAAGCTATACAAAAAACTCGGCTATACCGAGGTCGACCATCTTCCATGCCAATTCAAAGGCATTACCGACATTGATCTTGTACTTATAGAAAAAATACTGGGGTAATACACACGAGCCAGAAAGAATACCATGAATACATGCGGCTTAGGACATCTACAGGTCATGGAGGGAATTGACAGAACGACAGGAGCACGATGCCTGGGAGCGGACGCGAGTATTGGCGGCCATCTGCATACAGCCACATGTCAAAGGTCGAATGACACCTGAAAAAACTGTTGCCGTTACCCTGGGACAAGAAACAGATTCGAAAAAACAATGTCCCCGAACTCACAAGAGCCGAGGACAAAAAAAAAGGTTTGATGATTTGTTGAATCGGATGGAATAATAAAACGACAATTATTTTATTTTGTCGTAGTTTATTGTACAATTAACCATCCGGAATAAAAGAACAATCACAAATATCAGGATACCAATTAAGAGAAAGCCACTAATCAGTTTGCTCAACAAACGCTGCATAATCTCCTGCCCCATAATTATCCAACCCATTAAAAGACTAAAAACGAGACCTGCAATGCCCCCTGCTATTATCCTCGATTTTTTTGACATATCAATACAGTATCAAAATTTTCTACAATAATAATGAAAACATGAATAAATAACAAATTTTTAATATAAAATCCGTCTACTCAAAAATAAAATCATGTCAAATAATACTATATCTATAAGTTTTTAGGTAACAGATGCGAATAGGGCTTCACGCAATTGTTTGTTAACGCCGACGAATTACGTAAGCAGTTAGTGGCTTCGGTAGAGCAGGCGGAGCAATTGAAAAGTAAATTTGTTAATTTAGCTTCGGTTGCCACAAGTTTACGCGCGATTAGCGATGCTTTTCAGCAGTTGAATTGCTCACTGCAAAGTGATACATCAGAATAATAAGACGAGACGTTCCAGTGATACAATAACAGAATAGCGGATTTGTAGTATAATGATAAAAAAAGAAGACCTCCGTTGGCAGAAGTCTTCCTTTTTTATTATTAGTTCAAGATGTATGCCGGTTATTTTTTCTTGAGAATGTAGGAACGGTGAGGAGCTGCAATACCCGTCAGACGACCTTTCTTTACTTTGAACTCTTTGCCGTATACCTCGTCTTTATAATTGCCGTTGGGCAGTCCGGTCGGAACATCAATAAAATTTGCCATACCTGAGATATTGACAACAGCCGCACCTTTCTTGCCTCGGTTTACCACAAGGACTTCACCGTTTTCAGTAATCTGTACATCCTCTTTCTGGTCATTCATCTCCTGACGGAAATGGTTTACAGCGGCAACTTCGGGGTGGAAGAATTCATCATTACCTCTTGCTCCGAGCACATTGTCGCCCCAATAATTCTGACGTGTCGACCCCATAGGACGGCTGAAGAACAACGGCACACCATTCTGGCGCGCAGTAAGGAATACCCAGCCTGTACGAATCTGGTCGTCGGTAAGTCCGGCACTTTCGTGAGCGTTGCAATAGGTATCATGGCTTTCAACCCAAGTAGTCAGGAATTCAGGAGCAGCCTGATGATACCAGTTTAAAAGATCCTTGTCCTTTGCAGTACCTTTTTCAAGCGCCTCTCTCAACACATGGCCATAGCTGGAGGCAGTCTGTCCCATATAGTCAGCATACTCAGCCTCAGGCACATTTTTATCCTGCAGAACCTCACCGTATACAAACAAGTCGTCGTATGGCACTGCAAGTTTCACACCTTTGACAGCTTTGCGCCCCGTAGCCACATCCCAGAAGTCGTTTTCCTTAACGCCTGATGCAGCATCAACCGGATCGGAATGCACACCGATATGTTTTGCTGTATCATAACGGAAACCGCCGACACCAAGGCTCAACAAGTCATTGACAAACTCCATATAGTATTTCTGAAAATCAGGATTCTCAGTATTGACATCAGGAAGACCGCCCGTACCTTCAAGCGTGCATTGATAGCGGTCATTGTAGTCGCGTATGGGGCTAAGTCCGGTCGAATGGTAAAGTTTATCCCTTCCGCCTACGGCCTCAATCATTTCATCATCGACACAATCCACATCAAAAACCGTATGATTGGGAAGCACATCGACAATCACACGTATATTATATTTGGCGGCAGAATCCATCATCTGCTTCATCTGGTCACGCGAGCCTACAATCTGATTGCCTATTTTCCAGTTGACCGGTTGATAGTAATAATACCAGTTACCTTCTGTCACATTGTCATCGAATATTTTTTTCGAGCTCCCCTCCGGATTATAACAACCCTGCACTGGCGATGTCTGCACCATCGTAAATCCGGCCTCGGCTATTTTAGCCATGTTTTCGGCTATTGTAGGAAAGTTCCAGCTCCAGGCATGAAGTATTGCATCCGTGTTAGTGGCATCGGGATTATGAGTCATGCGGTCTTTGGCATCGACCGTTGACAGGCCGCCGCATAAGCCAAGCGCCAAAGCGCCCAAAATAAAACGTTGTTTCATGATTTAAAGAAAAGTAATTATGATAAGTAACTGTTTAAAATTATTTTATATTAACCGTTCTCATTATTTCAATATTCTGTCGAAGTCTTTTTCGCCGCTTTCCGTCTCGTCATCAGTCATGTAGCTCGCTACACTTCTTCTTCCTCACCGGAAATCGCCTGAAAAATTCTCTCGCCATAATATTAAAATAATTTTGAACAGTTACTTAAATTGAATTCAAATTATACAACCATAATAAAAGCGCATCAATTGCTTTATGTTTTTTACAAAAATAGTCATATTTTCTCTAAAAATCAATTTTTATAATATCATTTTGCAACGGCAGCAAATTGCAGAGCCATGCTACAGACTCCGGTTTAGACATTAAAATCTAATTTTATTTTATTTTTTGCCAATAAAATTTGGTTTTTATTTTCAAAATGCATACTTTTGCATCAAAATCATAGCAATATGGCAAAACAAAAGATAACAAATATCCCTTTTACAAAGATGCATGGAATAGGGAATGATTATATCTACATAGATTGCCTTGAAAGCATGCCTGACGATCCGTCAGAACTTTCAATCGAAATGAGTCCGCGCCATACTTCGGTAGGCTCTGACGGCATAATTCTGATTTGCCCTTCCGGTATCGCCGATTTCAAAATGCGCATATTCAATGCCGACGGCTCGGAAGCGAAAATGTGTGGCAATGGCAGCCGATGTGTGGGCAAATATGTCTACGACCATAAATTGACAAATAAGACTGTATTAACGCTCGAAACTCTTTCGGGCGTTAAATATTTATATCTGCACGTGGACGATGCGACAGGCAAGGTAGATGAAGTAACGGTCGATATGGGACCGGCGTCCTTCGATTGCAAAGCTATCGGTGTTGACTACGGACTTGCGGAGATGATTGATGCTCCGGTATCAACAGCTCTCGGCGAAAAAAAGATAACAGGCGTATCTATGGGCAATCCGCACGGCGTAATATTTATGGACAGTCTTGATGGCTTAGACATTGATACAATCGGGCCGGAACTTGAGCTTAATCCGATGTGGCACGACAGAGCCAATATAGAATTTGCAGAAGTCATAGACCGGCATACTATCAGGATGCGCGTATGGGAACGCGGCAGCGGAGAGACCCAGGCGTGTGGAACCGGAGCATGCGCGACAGCCGTCGCGGCTATACGCACCGGGCGTGCAGATTCCCCGGTAACAGTAAAACTGTCAGGGGGCGACCTGACGGTTTCCGTTGACCCAATGACAGGACATGTGATGATGCGCGGAAGCGCGACAGAAGTATTTACGGGGATTTATTGTCCTTGCTAAGAAATTTACTTAAATTTGCAGTTCAAAAACCGACTGACGGCGTCAGTATAATAAGGGAAAAAGATGTTTAAGATTAACGACAACTTTTTAGCGCTCAATCAGAGTTACTTGTTCTCACAGGTTGCCAGAAAGATCAATGCGTATAAAGCCGGGCACCCGGGAGTTGAAATAATACGCATGGGCATCGGTGATGTAACGCGGCCGCTTGCTCCGGCTGTAATTGAAGCGCTCCACAAAGCTGTTGAAGAGCAGGCTTCGTCTGATACATTCTGCGGTTATGGGCCGGAACAGGGATATTCATTTCTGTCAGAAGCGATAGCATTCAATGATTATAAAGCACGTGGCATAGACATATCTTCCGACGAAATATTTGTATCCGACGGAGCAAAAAGCGATACCGGCAATATAGGTGACATTCTCTCTCTCGCCAACCGTGTGGCGCTTACCGACCCCGTCTATCCTGTTTATCTCGACACCAATATAATGTCGGGAAGAATATCGTGCAATGACGTGGAGTTGTTGCCGTGCACTGCCGAGAATAATTTCGTACCGTCGCTGCCCGACACCAATCCGGATATGATATACCTTTGCTACCCGAACAATCCCACCGGTACGACTTTGACCCGCACGCAGTTGAAAGAATGGGTCGACTATGCCCGCAGCCACGGCTCGCTCATACTTTTTGATTCGGCATACGAAGCGTTTATCACTGATGACGACGTACCGCATAGCATTTACGAGATTGAAGGAGCAAAAGAGGTGGCCATAGAGTTCCGAAGTTTCTCCAAGACTGCCGGATTCACCGGTCTGCGATGTGCCTATACCGTCATCCCCAAAGAACTGAAAGGGGAGGACTCTGAGGGCAACTTCGTCAGTCTCAACGGGCTGTGGCAACGCCGCCAATCGACTAAATTCAACGGAGCTTCATATCTTTCCCAACGGGCAGCGGAAGCGGTCTATTCCCCCGAAGGGAAAATACAGATAAAAGCTACCATCGACTATTATCACAGAAATGCAAAAGTATTAAAAGAAGGTCTGGAAAGAGCCGGCCTCAAGGTATATGGCGGAGTAAACGCCCCTTATATCTGGGTAAAGACACCGGACGGCATCGACTCCTGGACATTTTTTGACATATTACTCGACAAGTGCAACATCGCATGCACGCCCGGGGTAGGATTCGGATCCGCCGGAGAAGGGTATGTACGACTGACGGCTTTCGGCTCCTACGATGACTGTATCCGGGCGGTCGAACGTTTATCGCTGTTATAATTACTACAATCTACAAAACAGATATTTACCAACTCAATATACATTCCCAACATTATGTCAGATTTGAGATTTAAAGTTGTCGAAGAAGCATTCGACCGAAAAGCAATTCCTGTGGAAATTCCGGATGAAAGGCCGGAACTTTACTACGGAAAGTATGTATTCAACCGTCAGAAGATGTTTGAGTACCTGCCTAAAAAGACTTACGATGCTCTCGTAAACGCAATTGACAACAAAGAACCGTTGTCGCGCGAAATAGCCGATTCCGTAGCTCAGGGTATGAAACGATGGGCTATCGATAATGGAGCGCGCCACTACACCCATTGGTTTCATCCGCTGACCGACGGTACAGCCGAGAAGCACGACTCATTCATCGACCACGATGGAAAAGGTGGAGTAGTGGAAGAATTTACAGGCAAACTCCTTGTACAGCAGGAACCTGACGCCTCAAGCTTTCCTAACGGCGGTATCCGCAATACTTTCGAGGCAAGAGGATATTCCGCATGGGACATATCTTCCCCGGCGTTCATTCTTGACAAAACGCTCTGTATACCTACTATATTCATATCATATACAGGCGAATCGCTCGACTACAAGACTCCGCTTCTTAAAGCGCTCAACGCCGTAGACAAAGCGGCTACAGCGGTAGCACAGTATTTCGATCCGGAGGTAAAACATGTCAATTCGTATCTCGGTTGGGAACAGGAATACTTCCTCGTCGACGAAGCTCTCTACAGCGCCCGTCCCGACCTCGTAATGACCGGCCGCACACTTATGGGACATGAAAGCGCCAAGAACCAGCAGCTCGAAGACCATTATTTCGGCGCCATACCCTCCCGCGTTGAAGCTTTCATGCTCGATCTTGAGATAGAATGCCACAGGCTCGGCATCCCGGCCAAAACCCGCCACAACGAAGTTGCGCCCAACCAGTTTGAGCTTGCACCGATTTTCGAGGAAACCAACCTCGCCAATGACCACAACCTCCTGTTGATGTCGCTGATTTCGGAAGTAGCTCGCCGTCATAATTTCCGCGTGCTTCTCCACGAAAAACCGTTTGCCGGCATCAACGGTTCGGGCAAACACAACAACTGGAGCCTCGGCACAGATACCGGCGTGCTCCTGTTCAGTCCCGGCAAAACCCCGAAAGCCAACCTGCAGTTCATCACATTTGTAGTAAATGCTATGGCTGCCGTATACCGTCACAATGGCTTGCTTAAAGCGTCTATCTCATCGGCCACAAACGCTCACCGTCTCGGTGCCAACGAAGCGCCGCCAGCCATCATTTCAATATTTACCGGGACCCAGCTGTCTGAGATTCTCGATAAAATCGAAAAGAGCACGACTACCGACATGCTTGAAATAGCATCAAAATCCGGTCTGTCACTTGGCGTATCCCAGATACCGGAAATTATGCTTGACAATACCGACCGCAACCGTACGTCACCGTTCGCTTTCACAGGCAACCGTTTTGAATTCCGTGCAGTAGGCTCATCGGCCAACTGTGCTTCGGCCATGATTGCTCTTAACGCCGCCGTGGCCGACCAGCTCAATAAATTCAAGACTAAAGTTGACGCACGTGTACAGAATGGCGATGACCTTACACACGCACTGCTTGAAGAAATACGGGCTCTCATCATCGAGTCGAAGCCTATCCATTTTGACGGCAACGGATACTCGGATGAATGGAAAGCTGAAGCTGCCCGCCGCGGACTCGATTGCGAGACTTCAGTTCCCAAAATCTTCGACGCATATCTATCGGAAGAATCGGTGAAGATGTTTGACCGTACAGGTGTGTTAACAAAAGTCGAACTGGAGGCACGCAACGAAGTCAAATGGGAAATGTACACCAAAAAGATACAGATTGAAGCACGCGTATTGGGCGACCTCGCAATCAATCATATCATCCCGGTTGCGACAAGATACCAGTCGATTCTCGTTGACAACCTTGTCAAGATAAAAACACTGTTCAACGACGAGAAATATTCGGAAATAGTTAAACAGGACCTCACTACAATCGAGAAAATGGCACGACACATGTCGATTATAAAGGACGAAGTCGAAGCAATGGTAAATGCTCGTAAAGCCGCCAACAAACTGACCGACGAGCGCGAAAAAGCCATTGCATACCACGACAATGTAGTTCCGCGCATGGAGACAATCAGATACCACATCGACAAACTCGAGCTGATGGTAGACAATGAGATGTGGCCATTGCCAAAATATAGGGAACTGCTTTTCATCAGATAATATGATTTTTACCAAAGAGGGGCGCATATACATGTGCTCCTCTTTATTTCTGTTAAACTCTCAATCTAACAATATATATAAGAGCTTGTCTAAAATTCTTACTACTTTGCTTTTAAGGGTCTTGCCAGTGTCTTTTTGCTCGCTCTTCAGTCACGTAGCTACGGCTACGCTCGCTCTTTGCAAGCAAAAATCCATCTGACAATCTCTCTCAAAATCTGCGTCATATAATCTCTAAGATAGCGACATAAATGGAGCAACTAAAACATGAATGCGGAGTGGCAATGATACGCCTCCGTAAGCCACTTCGGTTTTACAAAGAAAAATACGGCACTTATTCTTACGCGTTGAATCTGCTCTATCTGATGATGGAAAAGCAGCATAACCGCGGCCAGGAAGCTGCCGGGGTAGGGGTAGTCAAAATAGATACAGCGCCAGGCAATGAATATATCTTTCGGGAAAGAGCGCTCGGCACCAATGCCATAACGGAAATATTCGCAACAATCGGCAACCAGCTCGAGCAATGTCACATTGCAGAAATGGCCGAAGATGATATAGCACAGGATGCACCGTTCATAGGGAATGTCTATATGGGGCATTTGCGCTACAGCACAACAGGCAAAAGCGGCATCTCATTCGTTCACCCATTCTTGCGCAGAAACAATTGGAGGTCACGCAACCTGCTCTTATGCGGCAATTTCAATCTTACAAATGTCGATTTGCTTTTTGATAAAATAGTAGGGCAGGGGCAGCACCCGCGCATTTATTCCGACACATTCCTGTTGCTTGAACAACTCGGGTGCGCGCTCGATCACGAATGCCATAGGATATACCGCACACTGCGCGACAACACATCTTCAGAAAAGATTGAGGCGGAGATTGAACGGCTACTGGACCCTGCGAATATACTGAAACCGACTGCACCCGACTGGGACGGCGGATTTGTTATTTGCGGAGCGACCGGCTCCGGCGATATGTTCGCCTTACGCGACGCCCACGGCATACGTCCGGCATTCTACTATGCAGATGACGAGATCATCGTAGTGGCCTCTGAGCGACCCGTCATACAGACTGTGCTCAACGTGCGGTACTCCGATGTAAAGTCGCTGACACCCGGCAACGCACTGATAGTAGGGCAGAGCGGCGAATTTGAAGTCAAAGAGATACTGCCGCCCGCCGAATACAGACATTGTTCGTTCGAGCGTATTTATTTCTCTCGCGGATCCGATCGCGATATCTATACTGAGCGAAAACAGCTTGGCCGGAACCTTGTGCCGAAACTCATGAAAGCGATTAATCATGATTTGGCAAATACTGTATTCTCCTTTATTCCGAACACGGCAGAAGTAGCGTTCCTCGGGCTCGTAGAAGGTCTTACAGGGCAGCTTGATGCCAAAAAATGTGCCCGAATCACCGAATTACAAAAAAACAACGAACTTACGCCTCAACTTCTGACGGAGATAATGGCGGAAAAGCTAAGGATTGAAAAGGTGGCGATAAAGGACATAAAACTCCGTACGTTCATTGCCGAAGGCTCTGCACGCAATGATCTCGCCGCACATGTATATGATGTCACATACGGATGCATAAAAAATGACAAGGATACCTTAGTAGTAATTGACGACAGTATAGTAAGAGGGACTACACTGCGTCAATCAATAATCAAGATGCTCGACCGTCTGCATCCTCGCCGAATAATTGTTTTATCATCGTCTCCGCAGGTACGGTATCCCGACTACTATGGCATTGATATGTCAAGAATGAACGAATTTATCGCATTCCGCGCAGCCATTGCACTTCTAAAGGAGCAAAACAAAGAACATATTATAAAAAATGTATATGATAAATGCGTCGCTGAACTGCTTAAACCCGTCGCTGAACAGGCCAACTGCGTGAAAGCAATCTACGAACAGTTTTCTACCGATGAGATTTCAAAGAAAATTGCAGAAATACTCACTCCGGCCGATACTCACGCATTAGTGGAAATCATTTATCCGGAAATTGAAACGACGCGAAATACTTTGAAATCTGCGCCCGGTGACTGGTATTTCTCGGGAGAATATCCGACTCCCGGAGGCAATAGACTCGTAAACAGAGCCTTCATAAACTACTATGAAGGTAATTACAATCTCCGTTAGGACAAATCATCCAATTAATTAGAAGCATTCAGAAACACGTTGAGAATCCAATTTTAATTCTCGGCGTGTTTTTCATAATACAAATATTCCAGTCAAGTATTCCATATAAAAGGGGGGCTCTGGAAATACACGATTTTACATAATACAGATTATGGGAAAATTCCATCAAATTTAAATTTCCCATAATCCGTATTTATGTAGACATACAGTTACTATATTGTAAACTACTATATTTTGGACTTAGTTTTCTCTTATGACTGTTTCTTTAATTCAATATTTAACTTCAATGATAACTTTGCGACAAAATAGACAATTGTAGACAGCTTGAAATCAGGTAAGATATACACGCCAAAGGACCACTATGGCTCAAATAAAAGATCGAGGCAAAATAACGTATGGCATACCAATTATTCAGACGCAAGGGTTAATCACGGGCAACAACGCCGAATATGATTATAACGAAGATAATCACAATTTTTAAAGGGGTATAAAAGATTAAATTATCATTCCTTATACAAATTTTTGTAAAAAGCAAATTTCAGCGCCAATGTAATAGTTAATTAATACTAAAAATATCCCAAAATTAGATAAAATACTCATTTTTAATTGTTTAATATATGTAATAGAACATTGAATGAGATGATTTACACACAAAAATCATAAATTAAATTCAACAAATTTAGATTTACAATTGCATACAAAAAGCGAATTACATTTACAAATTTACTATTTGGATTTAAATTTACACTCGTAATTAGCACATAATTTACACTTCAATATCTCTAAAATTAAGATTGAATTCTCAAGGATTTCGATTAGGAAACTAATTACATTCAAAAAACCAACCTATACTTATTACATTATATAGTAGCACAAACAGCTTGTTTTCATAGTATTTATGGCTATTTTCTAAATTACAACTTTAAATTATACCGACAATCTGAACAATTCCATATTCCACAAGACATTTTATCGTAATAATAAGTTAAAAATCATTATATTTACAATATTTATATTAAACTAAACATTTAATATATTTTCTTCTCATTCCCTATTTGTAATTTATATCTGAATACACAGTGTACGTTCAGAAACTAACAATGCCAAATTATTTACAAATTTAAATTTGCATATCTCAATTTTAATGATTACATTTGCAACAACTAAAATTAAAAATTACAAACAGTATGGATATTGTTTCCCGCTTAAAAACATACATGGATTATCGCCGGATTGCGATTTCGCAATTTGCAGATACATGTAATATCCCCCGCCCTACTATTTCTCAGATTTTGAATGGACGGAATAAAAAAGTATCAGATGAACTAATTGGGAAAATTCATACTGCATTTCCTGACTTATCCGTCGTATGGTTGATGTTTGGCGAGGGGGATATGCTAACAAATCCAAATATTAAAATCTCAGAGCCTCAAATCGAGAAGAAATTGACATTTGATGACAGCCAACTGTCTGAACATGAGATTTTTTCATCTGAGCAGGAGCTATTTCCAGAAATCACAAATATTTATTCAAAAAAAAATGAGGCAGAAAACATAGCTCAGGATTTCAAGGCAACTCAGGAAAATACAGCATCCGGACGCCCGACATCGGCAGATATTGCAGAAGCTCTTACTGGGAAAATAGAAACGTCAAAAAAAATCACAAGTATAGTAGTATTTTATGCGGATAATACCTTCCAGACTTTTACTCCATCCTGACGACTATATTTATATGATAATTTTAATGTGATACGCCCGAGATTTTAAAAGACCTCGGGCGTACCACATTAGATTGTACAGTTTATCATTCAACTCCCCATTTTTTTATTTCAGTTTTGCTGACTTCCTTATTTTTTTGTAAGTTTGCATTGATATGGAAAAAACAGATGCAAAGACCGCTCATAACTACATGGTCGATTTTTTAATTACTGACTCTGTCAAAGTTAGTTCAGATGTCATATTATTGAGCATGACACCGGCTGATTGCGATGTCGCGCTAAGGAATATGGACATCCGCCCCGGACAATTCGTACAGGTGAAGACGCCCGACAATGCAACTTTCCTGCGGCGTCCGATATCTATTTGCTTTATTGACGGCAAAGCGAACAAGCTATCGCTTCTTGTACGCGACGCCGGCAATGGCAGCCGTGCGATAATGCACTCCCCTGTCGGTTCTAAGCTCAACATCATCCTCCCCCTCGGCAATGGCTTCAGCATCATCAAAAGCGGAAGCTCTCCACTTTTGATTGGCGGAGGCGTAGGTGTGGCACCACTACTTATGTTAGGAGCCTATCTTAAACAAACCGGAGTAACTCCGACATTCCTCATAGGAGCAAAAACTCGCGACGCAATTTTGCTCGCGAATGAATTATCACAATATGGCCATACATGCATATCGACAGATGACGGCTCTTTCGGAGAAAAAGGACTTGTGACACAAAACCATATTCTTGAAAAAGAATTCAGCAGTATATATTGCTGCGGGCCGCTGCCAATGATGAAGGCTGTAGCGAAAATCGCAGCCCGGAAAGATATATTCTGTGAAGTCTCACTTGAAAATGTCATGGGATGCGGTATCGGCGCGTGCCTCTGCTGCGTGGAAAAGACGGTTAAAGGAAATCTGTGTGTATGTAAAGACGGGCCCGTATTTAATATCAATCAATTATTATGGCACAATTAGGAGTAAAGATAGGCAGCCTTCAGCTAAAAAATCCGGTGCTCACCGCCTCAGGTACATTCGGATACGGAGAGGAATTTTCCGATTTTATCGATCTTGACCGCCTCGGCGGATTTATCGTAAAAGGCACCACCCTTGAGCCGCGGCAGGGCAATGATTATCCCCGTATGGTAGAAACGCCCTCCGGGATGCTCAATGCAGTAGGTCTACAGAATAAAGGCGTCGATTACTTCATTGAGAACATATATCCGCGTCTCACGAAATATACGTCCGAAATCATTGTAAATATATCCGGTTCATCAGTTGAAGACTACGCAAAGGTCGCCGAAAAGCTTAACGCCCTTCCCCGCATCAATGCAATAGAGGTCAATATATCCTGCCCTAATGTGAAGACAGGAGGTATGGCATTCGGAACGACTGCACCAGGCGCTGCTTCCGTCACCAAAGCCGTACGCGAAGCATTTGACAAGACACTTATAGTAAAACTGTCGCCCAACGTCACCGACATAACAGAAATAGCACGTGCAGCCGAAAGCGAAGGAGCAGATGCCGTTTCTCTGATAAATACTTTGATGGGTATGTCAATTGATGTCGAGCGCCAGCGCCCGCATCTGTCCACTTATACAGGTGGCTTGTCGGGAGCCGCCGTGCGTCCTGTAGCCGTAAGAATGGTATGGCAGGTTCATAAAGCAGTCAAAATCCCTGTAATCGGCCTTGGAGGCATCATGTCCGGCCGTGATGCCGTTGAATTTATCCTTGCGGGAGCCACGGCGATTGAAGTAGGTACAGCCAACTTCATCAACCCTAAAGTCACTGTCGAAATTGTGGAATTTATTGACGACTATTGCCGCCGACACGGAGTAAGCGATATAAATCAGCTGATAGGAATAATCTGACAAGGCTTGCCGATTTTCAGAAATACGGCATCGCTATCACTTCCATTCCGATAATATAGGCCCGATGATTCAAAATAATCATCGAGCCTTTTTTTATCAGCGACTCTGCCTGAAGCGGCAACCATCATTTCAATATCATCTATGACAAATTCATCAAATTTTGACGCATCCAGAATTGCAATCTGTCCGGAAATAAATACAGTCGAATGGAGTTCCTTCTCAAATGGTTCGACCGAAACATCGCCATCGGCATAAGTGACTACAGAGCATCCGGCGACACCCTTCCACAACACCTCTGTAGCAAGCATTCTGAACATCACTCCGCAGTCTTCGGGAAAGTAAATGTGCGCTGGCCGTTTCTTTCCGAATATGTATCCTTACGATTCCTCGTACGCACAAGCGACACACTGTCGATATAGACATTTTCACTTGGCTCGAACTGATAGGATATCGATCCGAATACCGATGCCGGTTGCGACATTGAGTCTGTCACCAGACGTACTTTTACCCAATTGTTCATGGTCGACGACGGGCGGAACTCTACCCTTCCGTCGTCATACACCGCATATATGACCGCCTTGGCCTGCATCACCTGTTGCCTGGTATTGAGACATTTGAACTGCAGGATATAATTGTCGCCTTTTCTCCATGTGCTGTCACGGGCAATTTCAAAGTTTATATTCTGCAATATGTCACTGTCCGAAAGTTTATAAGTATGTGATAACGGCCATATATCAATAGAATCGCCTTCAGCAAATACCGGAGTCCGACTTCTGTTTCCTTTCACCGTTTTCTGCTCATCTTCCAGCCGCTTGATTACATCTTCATATATCTCCAGATAGTCCTCGATATGATTGCCGTACCATACAAACGATGTGTCAAGTTGCGCCTGTGTGACACCGTGTTTCAAAAGGATGGATTGCTTCACGACCTTTTTCATCGAGTCGCCGGAATATACGCCTCTCTGCATTTCCACTACACTCTCCCCTTTGTGTATATCTGTCAGGAGCTCGGCCATTTCTTTTTTGTCGAGCACGCCGTCAGGCAGTTTTGTGCAGCCTATGACCCCGAAAGTCATACACCCGGCCGTTACGCATCCGAAAATTGACTTTTTAAAACAAAGCATCAGTGTTATTTCTCCTATTGTTCCGTATTACTTTTTCCATTTTGGCGCAGACGTTTCAGCTCAGCGAACGAATACCCTAACTGCTTCGAATAAAACAGCAGTATTGCGATTATTCCGCATGAAATGGCTGCATCGGCAAGATTGAATATCGGCTTGAAAAACTCAAAATGCTCTCCTCCGATCAGTGGCAGCCAATCCGGCCAATCAAAATTGAACAACGGGAATGAAAGCATGTCGACTACCCTTCCGTGCAGAAATGACGCATATCCTCCGCCTGCAGGAAATATAGTAGCGACTTCCGGTGGCATAGGGTTATTGAATATTATCCCATAAAACATACAGTCTATTATATTCCCGATAGCCCCGGCAAGCACCAGTGCGACACACACCAGATAGCCGAACTTTATTCCGGTACTGTTCCTCAGTTTTATAAGATAGTAGATTATAGCGCCTACAAACAATATCCTGAATATCGTCAGAAACAATTTGCTTCCGAACTGCCATCCGAAAGCCATCCCGTTATTTTCGATAAAACTCAGTTTAAACCATGAAGTGATTTCGCGTTCCTCTCCAAGATAGAAACTCGTCTTTACCCATATTTTCAGTACCTGGTCAAGTATCACTACCAATAAGGCTACCAGGAATGCCCATTGGTAGTGACTTAATCGTATCGAAAATTTCTGCATGCTCACTTCTTGCCTATTTTTTGGTCGATGCTCAAAGTGGCATGCGGCACTGCGCGCAGACGTTCTTTGGGTATGAGTTTCCCTGTAGCGCGGTCTATGCCATACGTTTTGTTCTCAATACGCACCAATGCAGCCTGCAGGTGCTGTATAAACTTCAGCTGACGCATTGCCAGACGTCCGGCTTCCTCTTTCCCCAACGTGCTTGCACCCTCCTCAAGTACTTTGAATGTGGGCGACGTATCGGAAATATCATTGCCGTCTGAATTATTGACATTGCTGCGCAACAACTCATAGTCTTTCATCGCTTTGTCAAGCTTTGACAATATCAGTTCTTTGAATTCCTGAAGTTCCTCGTCGGAATATCTTGTTTTTTCGGACTCGTTCATATCGGTAGTTTTTTGGTATTAATATTTCTGCTGATGAATGTTTCGTGACACTACTGTTATCCGACACATTATTTAGCAAGCTCCACTCTCACTTTCACAGTCAAACCGTCTATATCAAACGTTTCTTCCTCCGACACCTGCAATTCATTTGCGATTTCAATACTGTCGGCAAGCACCTGACGCCGGATATATTCTTTAAAACACAGCACGGCTTCATTTGTTTGGTCGTCGCCTTCAATAGTCAGTTTTATGCGGTCAGTGATGTCATAATCCCTGCTCTTGCGCAGGTTTTGTATGCGGTTCACAATATCTCTGGCGATGCCTTCCTGTCGCAACTCGTCCGAGATAGTCACATCAAGCGCCAGTGTCAGATTTCCTTCATTCGCCACAAGCCAGCCTGGAATATCTTCCGAGAATATTTCCACATCCTCCAGATCAATCTTGACAGGTTCGCCGTTCACTGAGATCTCCAACTGTCCTTTCGACTGGAATTCCAGGATTTCATTCTGACTGAGGCCGGCGATTGCTCCGGCTACAGCCTTCATGTTCTTTCCGTGCTTCGGACCAAGTTTCTTAAAGTCAGGCTTTACCTTATATACCAGTATGCCGTCATCTGCCTTGACATACTTGATTGACTTGACGTTCACCTCCGACAATATCAGATCTGACATTGCCTCGATAGCGGCACGTTGCTCAGGGTCATCGACAGGTATCATTATCGTCGACAGCGGCTGACGCACCTTAATATTGCTCTTGCGACGCAATGAAAGCACCATGCTTGTAAGTGTCTGTGCTATTGCCATTCTTTCCTCGAGCGCATTGTCGATAGCATTCTCATCGGCCACCGGGAATTTTGCCAGATGTACTGAATAGGCCGCATCCTCCTCGTGCACTAGGTCGCGGTACAGACGGTCGGCATAGAACGGCGATATTGGAGCCATAAGCAGTGCGATGGTCTTCATGCACTCGTATAGAGTCTGATAAGCCGAAAGTTTGTCTTCCGACATTCCGCCACCCCAGAAACGTTTCCTGTTAAGTCTGACATACCAGTTACTGAGGTTATCGTTAACGAAGTCACTGATTGCGCGGGCAGCCTTCGTAGGCTCATAGTTCTCAAGACTGTTGTCAACGGTCTTGATCAGCGTATTAAGTGAGGACAGTATCCAGCGGTCAATCTCAGGCCGTTTCTCTATCGCAACGATAGGTTCTTCCCCGGTAAATCCGTCGACATTGGCATACAGCGAAAGGAATGAGTACGTATTGTAAAGCGTTGAGAACAATTTTCTCGCAACCTCTATGATTCCGGCTTCATCGAATTTCAGGTTATCCCACGGTGATGAATTCGATATCATATACCAGCGCAACGGATCCGAACCGTATTTCTCGATTATTTCAAACGGATTTACAGCATTGCCGAGGCGCTTCGACATCTTGTTGCCGAATTTGTCGAGAACAAGGCCGTTGGAAATCACCGCCTTGAACGATTTTGAATCGTTAACCATCGTGGCAATTGCATGTAGAGTGAAGAACCAGCCACGTGTCTGGTCCACACCTTCGGCAATGAAATCAGCGGGGAATACATCGCCATTATCTACAATATCTTTATTCTCAAACGGATAATGCTGCTGGGCAAAAGGCATCGCACCCGAATCAAACCATACGTCGATCAAATCCGCCTCACGGTACATCGGCTCTCCGTTCTCCGATACCAGCACGATGTCGTCTACATACGGACGGTGCAGGTCAATCTTCTCGTAGTTCGCTTTAGAATAATCACCGGGGATAAAGCCGGCCTCTTTAAGCGGATTCTTTGCCATCACGCCTGCAGCTACGGCTTTTTCTATTTCATCATAAAGCATGGAGACTGAATCAATGCACTTCTCCTCCACTTTCCCCGAATTGCGCGTACGCCATATCGGCAGCGGAGTACCCCAGTAACGACTACGCGAAAGGTTCCAGTCCTGAAGATTTTCAAGCCATTTGCCGAAACGGCCGCTTCCGGTCGAAGCCGGTTTCCATAATATTTCCTCATTGAGCGCAATCATGCGGTCGCGCACTGCTGTAGATTTGATGAACCAGCTGTCAAGCGGATAGTAGAGCACAGGTTTGTCGGTTCGCCAGCAATGGGGATAATTATGTACATGCTTCTCGATCTTAAGCGCTTTCCCCTGCTGTTTCAGTTCAAGGCTCAGATATATATTTAAATCCTCGGCCTTGTCCGCGGACGCCTTGTCAAATTTTCCATTGATATTGAATTCCGGTGCGAAATCATTCTTCACATACCGGCCTTCATATTTCGAATAAAGTTCTGTGTTGACACACTTTTCCACAAAAGCGGGAGCACATTCGTCAAGCATGAAATATTTGCCCGTAAGGTCGACCATCGGACGTGTCTCGCCGGCACATGTGATCATGAACAGCGACGGAATATCGGCCGCCTTGGCCACTTTCGCGTCATCGGCACCAAATGTCGGGGCTATGTGCACGATACCCGTACCATCCTCAGTCGTCACGTAATCGCCTGCTATCACACGGAAAGCGCATTCTGCCATCTCCACAAAATTGTCGGCTCCCACTTCAAAACATTTGCCGGGATTTTCCGCTGCATATTTATGGATGAATCCGGCGGCATTTGCATCAACTTTGGCCGAAGGCTTCACCCAAGGCATAAGCTGGCAATACTTCATGCCTACGAGTTCTGCTCCTTTCCATTCTTTTACGACACGGTAAGGCACTACTTTATCCCCTGCCCGGTAACCGCCCATATCGGCTTCGGCACCCTCAGGCTTAAAATATGTGTGCATACAGTCCTTGGCCATGATTACCGTTATCTTTTCCCCGGTATAAGGATTGTATGTATTTACAGCGGCATAATCAAAGCGCGGACCTACGCACAACGCCGTGTTGGAAGGCAATGTCCAGGGAGTAGTGGTCCATGCGGCGAAACAGGGTCTCCCCCAGCCGGTAAGTTCCGCAGGCGCGTCGATTACATCAAACAGCACTGTCGCCGTCGTATCCTTCACGTCGCGGTAACAGCCCGGCTGGTTGAGTTCATGCGAACTCAAGCCTGTTCCGGCTGCCGGAGAATATGGCTGGATTGTATAGCCTTTGTAAAGCAATCCTTTTTTATAGAGCTGCGACAGTAGCCACCACAGCGTCTCGATGTATTTGTTATCGTATGTTATATAAGGATTATCGGTATCAACCCAATATCCCATTTTGTTAGTAAGGCTTTTCCACTCGCCGGTATACTTCATCACTTCGCGGCGGCATGCCTTGTTATATTCCTCGATAGATATTTTTTTACCGATATCCTCTTTCGTGATACCGAGAGACTTCTCCACGCCAAGTTCCACCGGCAGTCCGTGTGTGTCCCACCCGGCTTTTCTCTTCACATGGAATCCCTTCATCGTCTTGTATCTGCAGAATATATCCTTGATAGTTCTGGCCATCACATGGTGGATACCTGGCATACCGTTGGCCGAAGGCGGACCTTCATAAAATACAAATGTGGGGCATCCCTCTCTTTCCTCCATGCTCTTTTCGAAAAGAGCTTCGGCATTCCATCTCTCAAGCACTTCTTTATTTATATCCGAGAGATTGAATTTATTATATTCTGCAAATTTTTTCATTATATGTTGCTTTTTGTAAATCTGTGATGAGACGATAGTTCGTTATTTTTTTATTCCTCCTTTTACTCCGCCGCCAAGCGAGAAGATATTCTGGTCATACGATACGGTTTTCAGCTTTTGTTCTCGTTTGCGTTTGAGTGCAAGCGACACAAGTTTATCCATCAGTTTGTCAAAAGATATACCGGTGGCTTCCCATAAATAGAACGATAGCGAGCCGGGTATCGTATTGATTTCATTTACATATATATCGCGTGTCTTTGCGTCCACTATGACATCTACGCGGCTGACTCCGTGGCATGACAGCACTCTGAAGGTCTCCCCTGCCAGATATTTGATTCGTTCGGTCTCCTTTTCGGGCAAATCGGCCGGTATGCGTTTCTGCGATGCCTGCATTCCTTTGGCACCTTTTGTCCCTCCCATATATTTATCCTCGTATGAGAGTATCTCACCACTCTTTATAGGCTCCTCGAGCACCGACATCTGGTATTCGTCACAGTCGCCGAGTACCGAGCAGTTTATTTCCTGAAGATTCTCCACGAGGTCCTCCACAATAAGTCTGGTGGAGTACTTCTCCGCATCTTCTATCTTGGCGATAAGCTCTTCACGGTTGTCAGCGCGGCCAATACCTACACTCGAGCCGAGATTCGCAGGTTTGACAATGACCGGATATCCTATCTTATCTTCTATTTTCTTGATAAGTGCATCTTTCTGATTATACCACTGCTTGTCGGTGAACCATACATAATCCACTACAGGCACATCATTTGCCTGCAATATCATCTTCATGGTTATCTTGTCCATTCCGTTTGCCGACGACACTGTGTTGCATCCGGCATACGGGATTCCGATTGTTTCGAGTACACCCTCAAAAATGCCGTCCTCGCCGTTCGAGCCGTGAAGCACCGGTATCACTACATCAAGTTTAGCCAGCACATCCGAGCCGAATACCGGCTTCTTCTTTTTGTAAAGATTATAGTCGTCAAAAATCGGACGCATGTACACCTCTTCACATTTGGCAAGCAGTTCAGGTATGTGACGGTAATTCTTCACTTCTAAAAGCGCGTCTCCCGTATACCATTTTCCTTCTTTGGTAATATATATAGGTGTTACGTCATATTTCTCTCTGTCTATGGCATGCATGGCCTGCGATGCCGATATTACCGAAATCTCATGTTCGGTCGACCTTCCTCCGAAAAATACTCCAATATTCGTTTTCATATCATTATTATTTAAACGTATCAGGCAAATCGTTCTCATACAGCACGGTATCGCCTCTTTTCAATATCTGCGCCAATATTTGCTGGGCTTCGGCAAATGTCGAAGCATAATATACATTATTCTCTTGGGCACCTCCTTCAGTGAGGCCTTCGGCAAGAGCGTCTTTATTATACTGTCCTACCACGATGATTATATCGGCACGTGTGGCGGCATGTCGTCCGAGCTCTTTGTTGAGTTCAAATTGTTTGTCGCCGAGCTCTACCATTCCGGGAGTCACTACTATGCGTTTCCCTCCGGTCATCGCCGAAAGAACGTCAAGAGCCATTTTCGAACCGGTCGGATTGGAGTTATACGCATCATCAATGATTGTCACTCCGCCTGCCGTACGCTTCATGTTCAACCGGTGCTCCACCTGCTCGATTTTTTCTATCGCGTAAGCTATCTTATTCTCCTCTACTCCGAGTTCAAGAGCTGCAATGACGGCAGCCGTCAGATTGGAAATATTGCATTCGCCGACTAAGCGGGTATGGAATTTATACTCTCGTCCACCGCCGTTGACGGTAAATGTGGTTCCGTCATGGGCGACCTCCGTTATTGTGGCGGTATAGTCGGCATTCTCCGGCTTGCTCACCGCATATCGCATGCATTTCACATTATCGACATTACGTGATGCCACCATATCGAAATCATTGTTCACGATAGCCAGACCGTCTGCCGGAAGTGCATCCACAAGTTCAAATTTCGTGCGCTGCACATTCTCGATTGTCTTGAATGACTCCAGATGCTGTTCTCCTACAGCGGTCACAATTCCCATTGACGGGTGCACAAGGTCGCATATTTCTTTGATATCGCCAAGCTGTTTCGCTCCCATTTCCACTATGAACACTTCGTTATAGGGCTTCAGGTTCTCACGGATGGTACGTATTACCCCGAGAGTAGTATTGAAATTACCGGGCGTCATCACCACATCATATTTTTCCGAGAGGATGCGGTTCAGATAATGCTTTGTACTGGTCTTGCCGTAGCTGCCGGTCACCCCGATTATTTTCAAGTCAGGCATTGACCGGAGTATGGACTGAGCCTCGTTGTAAAACTTTCTGTTGATTCGTTTTTCAACAGGTCGAAGCAATATATTGGCCGTCATAATAATCAATGGCGACACCACATTGAGCGCGACTGCGGCGACAGCGGCATAAAACAATGCACCCGACAGCGCCCATGCAAAGGCTATTATCGCCACATCAAGAGCAGCCGCCACGGTATATAGGCGTTTTACTCTTTTCGTTACTACAAGTGGCTTTTTATATTTGCGCGTTGCTAATGCGACTGTTATCCATGCCATAATCAGTATCGCGCATCCTCCGCTTGCCCAGAACGGTATATGTGTCACCAGACAAAGGAACAATGCGATGCACGCTCCGATTCTGATATAATTCGTACTCTCACCGCTTTGATTGAACCATCTCACATAGCGGTTGTTCATATATGAATTCTGCTGCAGCATCATAAGATCACGCCGCAGATTGCAATGCAACGACAACAATGCCACCACAAGCAGCACTATTGACATCCAGAATAACAATTCGTATGATAACATCTCTTGTTCTAATTTATAAAGTTGTCAAGCACGGCGGTAAATCCGGGCCTGTTGTCAAGAAAACTGTAATGACCGCAATCCTCAAACGCTACAAGCCCTGCGTCAGGAATTAACTTTTCCATTTTCTTTGCGTCACTCAGAGGAGTCGCCGTATCTTCTTTACCCCATATCAGCAACGTAGGAGCCTCGATTTTCGGCATCAGATGACATAAATCCTCATTGACAACCTTGCTCAATACAGCCTTCATTGTCGGAGTCGAATTGGCATAATCACTCGAACCGCGCTTATTGCGCATATTCTCTATTCGCTTTTTGCCGCCATCTTTCCCGTATAGCAGCGTGAACCATCGCTTGGCCAGCTTGAATGAATATACTTTTATATAATATTTCAGTTTACGTTTCGGCTTTACACCGGCGGCATCGACAAGAACGACCTTGTCGACCTTATTTCTGGAAGCATACACAATTGCCACTCGTCCGCCGAAAGAATGTCCGATCAATACAGGATTTTCAATACCCTCAGCTTCTGCAAGTTTCTCTATTATCTGCGTATACTCTTCAACTCCCCATACACCACCCTGCGTCGACGGCTCCGTTGACGCTCCGAACCCCGGGAAATCCACACTGTATACAGTATGTGATTTCCGGCATATATCCGAGATTACCTTTACGGTATCGTGGGTACATCCCCAGCCGTGCATTACTACGACAGGAGAGCCTTCCCCCTCCACCGTATATGACATCTTTACGCCGTTATGTTGAAGTACCTTCTCCATTTCTCATTTTTGACTGACAAATTTACGCAATTTTTTGGAAAAATTTGCGCGAAAATGTAACTTTACACAAATTTATCATAAAAAAATATATTTAGTTTTTCGTCTCACCTTCAATAGTAAATTGCGAGAATATTTATGATGAGTGCACGGTGAAATAATAAATAGATTTTATACAGTATAAATTACTCTCACCTACCGTTTTAAACATTTACTTACTCTTAAACAATCCAATCTATTATCATGAAGGCAAAACTTTCCAGCCTGTTATTATTGGCAGCCGTATGCGTTCCCGTAACCGCATTGTCTCAAACCGAATCAACATCTTTTGTCATTGGCAACGACACCTACTACCTCCACAAAATCGCCTACCACGATTTAAGCTCCGATAAACCAAATGTTGGTAAATGGAATCAAAATATGGTTGCTGACCGACAATATATATACATTGCCGACCACGTGAATATCAGCAATTCTGCGAACCAACTAAATATAAAACGATATATCGCCTATAATGGAGAACGAGTAGACGACCTAATTATTGATTATCAAGAACTTTATAATAAAGAGATAGACTTAATGACAGATGACCAACGTTGTTTTTACCTCGTGCCTGCCAATGATGATGAACATTTAATTCTTTTTCCAAATATAACAGAACTGACAGGTATAAAACCTGATGAAGATTTCAGATTTTTTCTTATCGATAAGACAGGGCATATAATACGTGACTTTACAGCAAGTCCTAAAACATTTGCCTATTCTTTTTTTGACAGCAATAACCCTATCGGCGATTTCGGCATACCTGAAATTACCGGTAATCCCGTTTCAGGGGACTTCGATATTTTTATTCCAATGACAAATTGGAACGGAGAAAGCATGATAGCTAAATACTCCTATCTTAATTCCGTACAAAGCACTTCATATTCAGTCTACAACTGCCCCAATGGAACTTTAACTAATACAAAAACCTCTGTTCATATCATTGATGATAATTACATGATTGTAGACGATATAGATATAGTCCCATCTCTATATTCCTACAATGGTAATTACAATAATTGCTATGGAACTCTTGATAGCATCCATAAATTGGGACACGGATGCAATTATTTTAATTATTCGGGACATCGTCTTCTTTATATCGGCGATATCGAATATTCTGATAATAATAACACAAATGGTACAACTCAATTTAAAATCGGTTTGTGGGAAGATTATTCAGAACTTACCCAAAACATATCACGTGCTAATCCATCCATAAGCTTTGACAACTTTACCCAACTCACTACCCTGTCATTCGGCGAATCAACGGCTAAAAAGGCTGTAGCTCCATATACTTATCGCCAGTTTATGGCGACCTCTGACTTCGGAAACAATGTCATGCATCTTCATTTCTACGTCCCGGGGGAATTTCTCGCCACATATCAGCTCAATAAATATGAGAGACCGACTGATGTGGAAAACATTATAAACGTTGCAGATAATCACACTATCAGCTACCGTATCTCGGATAAAAATATAATATTTGATTGCCCGGTAGCAGATGTAAGCGTGTTTAATATGACGGGACATCAAATTTTTCATTCCACTACCCCTGTAAAATCAATAAATTTTGCTAACTTTGTAAAAGGCACATACATAATAGCCACACCCTATAAATCCTTTAAGATATTATTGTAAACAACTTATTATATGGCAACAGACAAATCAAAAAAAGCTATAAAAAAAGAGGATATTCCCAACAACCGCGAGGCCAAGCTCAGCGCTCTGAAAGCCGCGATGGGGCAGATTGAGAAATCCTACGGCCGCGGAGCTATCATGCGATTGGGCGATGATGCAGTCGAGCAGGTTGAAGTCATTCCCGCCGGCTCTATCGGCTTGAACTACGCTCTCGGTGTTGGCGGATACCCCAAAGGCCGTATCATTGAAATTTTCGGACCGGAATCATCAGGTAAGACCACACTCGCTATCCACGCCATTGCCGAAGCACAGAAACGTGGCGGAATAGCGGCAATTATTGACGCTGAGCACGCATTCGACAGATTTTATGCTGAAAAACTTGGTGTCGATGTCAACGAGCTGCTCATGTCACAGCCCGACAACGGCGAGCAGGCACTCGAGATTGTGGAGCAGCTCATCCGTTCCGCCGCCGTCGACCTCATTGTAGTCGACTCCGTAGCAGCATTGACACCTAAGAATGAAATTGAAGGAGAGATGGGCGACCGCAACATGGGCCTTCAGGCTCGTCTCATGTCGCAGGCCATGCGTAAACTGACCGGAGCCATATCCCGTACCAACACCACCTGTATCTTCATCAACCAGCTGCGCGCCAACATAGGCTCCATGTTCGGACCTGCCGAAACCACCACCGGAGGTAACGCCCTGAAGTTCTATGCATCCGTGCGTATCGACATTCGTCCCGGCTCATCTCTCAAAGACGGTGACAACGTTTTCGGACGCCACACCAAAGTAAAAATCGTCAAGAATAAAGTTGCACCACCATTCAAGAAATGCGAATTCGACATCATGTTCGGCGAAGGCATCTCCCGGGCGTATGAAATCCTTGACCTCGCAGTCGAGCACGATATTATTAAAAAATCAGGCTCCTGGTTCAGCTACGATGGATCAAAACTCGCGCAAGGCCGCGATGCTGCCAAACGCGTCATAGATGATAATCCCGAACTCGCCGACGAACTCGAAGCCAAAATAATGACCGCTTTGAAAGAAGCCGAAGAAAAAGGTCGCACACCAAAGAAAAAGTCCGCCGCCACCCCGAAATCATCAGCAAAAGAAAAAGATTCCGACCTTGATGAATTTGACCTTGATGATGAAATCCCCGATGACCTTATTCTCGAAGATGATGACGATTTAGTCTGAACCGACACAAAATTATAAATTGGAGGTTCGCCGGTATTTTTAAGAGATTGTCTAAATTTATATAATGCAGATTTTGAGGAGGATTGTCAGATGGATTTTTGCTTGCGATAAAGGAGCGTAGCCGTAGCTACGTGACTGAAGAGCGAGCAAAAAGACGCTGACAAGACACTCAAAAGCAAAGTAATATAAATTTTAGACAATCTCTAATACCTGACGAACCTCCAATTCCATTATCTCTATCAACATGATCAATATTTTACAATTAATAAAAATCAGCCAAAATGCCCGATTATAATTCTCTGCATCATCACGAAAGAGACAGTTTGCTGTCATTCGACCCGGTCAACCATATCTATACACATGCCGACGGCACCACATTCAAGTCCGTGACAACACTTGTAGAAGAATGCTTCGAAAAATTCGATGTAGACTATTGGGCACCCCGCATTGCACTCAAATCCGGAATTTCCGAGGCTTCATTAAGAGAACAATGGGATTCTAAAGCTGAAAAAGCGCGTGCCCTCGGCACACTTTTGCACAGCAAAATTGAAAAATATTATCTTGGAGAAAAACCCGACACAGACGATACCTTCCGCCTCTTTAAGCTCTTCACCCGCGACCACCGGCTCAATCCCTACCGCACAGAATGGGCGATATATGATGAAAAATCCGGGATAGCCGGCACTTTGGACTTCCTTGATTACACAGACGGCCAATTCACATTATATGACTGGAAACGGACCGACAAAATCATTGAAAACGGCCACCCCTTGACGACTAACAATTACAACAAAACAGCCATTCCACCACTCACCCACATACCCGATACCACCTACTGGCACTACGCCCTCCAATTAAGCATATACCGCTACATCTTACATAAAAACTACGGCATCGTAATCCGCTCAAATCGCCTCGCTGTCTTCCACCCCGACTACACCACCTACCACCTGATAGAAGTCCCCTACCTTGAAAAAGAAGTCCACACCCTACTCTCAAAAAACTACGCACAAACCCCACAGTAACCACAATTAACCACAGTAACTACAGAAAACACTCTAACCACAGGATCCACTCTAACCACACCCCTCTGAACTTCCATACCCACCATAACTTCCTCCCCGCCCTCAAATACTAATCAGTAATAGTAATCCCCCATTCCCGACAATCACCCACATTGGCCCCATTGGCCCTATCCGACCCATTGGCCCCATTAGACCCATCCGCCCATTATTACTAATTACTAATTGCCAAAGGATTGTCAAATTCTTGTGCCACATCTGTAACTCCGCTGTCACATCGGCACACTACCTTTGTAGCACTTTAGGAATAAATCTTTACTCAACAAATCTAAGCCTACTGACACACAGTCACAAAAAATAGTAATTAGAACAATACAATAGCAGTGCGGAGCGCGAGCCCCGCACTGCTTCATTTGGAGTGGTTAGGGGCGGGGGCGTCCCGCCCCCGCAGCATCATATTTACCACGGGGGCGAGACGCCCCCGCCCCACT